>Ga0265332_10000037_pt1 | contig 134250 bp, 127 predicted proteins | sample 41926metaG_FD_202084 | JGI IMG/M metagenome (GOLD analysis project Ga0265332, IMG submission 202084) | Rhizosphere microbial communities from Carex aquatilis grown in University of Washington, Seatle, WA, United States - 4-19-26 metaG | ecosystem: Host-associated > Plants > Roots >...
GGGCATTTCGGTGCTGCTGATCGAACAGAAGCTCACCATCGCCATGCACATTTCGGACCGCTGCCTGGTCATGGGGCACGGGCATATCGTGTTCGAAGGCACGCCAGACGCATTGCGAGCCAACCAGGCCATCCGCAAGGAGTGGCTGGAGGTGTAAAGGGCTTTGTCCCACCCGTGACAAGCCGCCCGCGAGGCGGCTTTGATTTCCCCCTACAATTTAAAACGAACGATCGTTCTATTTTGGATATTCCAACATCACTCCGAGGAATGCAAGCATGACCGCCCAATACCAAGTCCATGGCGACGTCGCCATCATCACGCTCAACAACCCGCCGGTCAATGGCCTGGGCCTCGCAACCCGTCAGGGCATCGCGGACGGCATGGCAAAGGCCAATGCCGACGCAGCGGTCAAGGCGATTGTCATCACCGGTGCCGGCAAGGCCTTCTCGGGCGGTGCCGACATCAAGGAATTCGGTTCTCCCAAAGCCATTCAGGAACCCAACCTCTTGAGCGTGATTGGCGTGCTGGAAAACTCGTCCAAGCCCGTGGTGGCCGCCATCCACACCGTCGCCATGGGTGGCGGTCTGGAATTGGCTCTGGGTGCCCACTACCGCATTGCGGCCCCTGGCACCAGCGTGGCCTTGCCCGAAGTGAAGCTGGGCCTGATTCCCGGCGCCGGCGGCACACAACGTCTGCCTCGCGTGCTGGGTGCCGAGGCGGCCCTGAACATGATCGTCAGCGGCGAACCCGTCAAGAGCGAAATGCTGGCCATGTTGCCAGGTCAAAAGCTGTTCGACAAGATGGCTGCGTCTGTAGAGAGCCTGGCCGAAGAAGCACTGGCCTTCGCCCGCTCCGTGGCCGATGTGCGCCCCATGCCTTTGGTGCGCAACCAGCCCTGCAAACATCCGCAGGGCGATGCTTACTTCCAGTTTGCCCGCAACATGGTCAAGGGCATGTCCAAGAACTTCCCCGCGCCCGCCAAGTGCGTGGACGCCGTGGAAGCCGCGACCAAGAAGAAGTTTGACGACGGCATGGCCGTAGAGCGCGAGATCTTCATGAACTTGATGCTCACTTCCGAGAGCCGGTCCCTGCGCCATCTGTTCCTGGCCGAGCGTGCTGCATCAAAAATCCCCGATGTCCCCGCCGATACTGCGCAACGCGCTATCAATTCGGTAGCGATCATCGGCGCCGGCACCATGGGTGGCGGCATTGCGATGAACTTCCTGAACGCCGGCATCCCCGTCAAGATGCTGGAAATGAAGCAGGAAGCACTGGATCGCGGCATTGCCACGATCCGCAAGAACTACGAAGCCCAGGTCGCCAAGAAGAAGCTCAAGCAGGACAAGTACGAACAGCGCATGGCTTTGCTGTCCACCACACTGAGCTATGACGACCTGAGCGGTACCGATCTGGTGATCGAAGCCGTGTTCGAGGAGATCGGCGTCAAGGAAGCCGTGTTCAAGGAACTGGACCGCGTCATGAAGCCCGGCGCCATCCTGGCCTCCAACACCTCCACGCTGGACGTCAACAAGATTGCTTCCTTCACCAAGCGTCCGCAGGACGTGGTGGGCCTGCACTTCTTCAGCCCGGCCAACGTCATGAAACTGCTGGAAGTGGTGCGCGGCGAGAAGACCGCCAAGGACGTCATGGCCACCGTGATGACCATTGCCAAGAAGATCAAGAAGACCGCCGTAGTCTCCGGCGTGTGCGACGGTTTCATCGGCAACCGCATGATCGAACAATACGGTCGCCAGGGCGGCTTCCTGCTGGACGAAGGCTGCACGCCTGCCCAGGTCGACAAGGCCATGGAGAAATTCGGCATGGCCATGGGTCCGTTCCGCATGGGCGACCTGGCCGGCAACGACATCGGCTGGGCGATCCGCAAGCGCCGCTACCAGGAAAAGCCCAACATGAAGTACAGCAAAACCGCTGACCTGTTGTGCGAAAAAGGCCGCTTTGGCCAGAAGACCGGCGCCGGCTGGTACGACTACGTGCCCGGCAAGCGCGACGCGATCCCGAACGCCGAAGTGGTGACCATGATCGAAGAGCACCGCAAGTCCCTGGGCATCACCCCACGCAAGATTTCCGATGAAGAAATCGTGCAGCGTCTGGTGTTCGCCCTGGTCAACGAAGCGGCGCACATCCTGGAAGAGGGCATTGCCAACAAGGCCAGCGACATCGACATCGTCTACATCTTTGGCTACGGCTTCCCGGCACACCGCGGTGGCCCGATGAACTATGCCGACCAGGTGGGCCTGTTCAACGTGGTCCAGGCCATGAACCGCTTTGCCCGGAATCCTCTGGACGACGCCAAGTTCTGGCAGCCGGCACCCCTGCTGGCCCGTCTGGCTGCTGAAGGCAAGACCTTCAACTGAACCGCAACGGCTGCACCATGATCCGCAAAATTGCGATGGGTGTGCTGGTAGCGCTGGTGCTGCTGGCGGCGGTGTTGGGCATCAACACCCTGCGCAAGGGCACGCGCCAGGTGGACGTGCCAGCGCTGGCGCCGCTGGCAGTGGACGAGGCCGCTGCGGCGACGCGCCTGGGTGAGGCCGTGCGCTTGCGCACCGTCTCCTCGCGTGACGACGCCAGCCTCAACGCCGACCAGTTCCGCCAGTTGCACAGCCTGCTGCAGACGCGCTTCCCCAAGGCCCATGCCGCTCTCAAGCGCGAGGTGATTGGTGACTTGAGTCTGCTTTACACCTGGGAAGGCAGCAACCCCAAGGCCCAGCCCATCCTGTTGCTGGCGCACCAGGACGTGGTGCCCATTGCGCCGGGGACCGAAGGTGACTGGCAGATCGCGCCCTTCAGTGGCGAGACCAAGGATGGCTTTGTCTGGGGCCGTGGCTCATGGGACGACAAGGGCAACCTGATGTCGCAGATGGAGGCTGTGGAGATGCTGGTTGCCAGCGGCTACAAGCCCGAGCGCACGGTCTACCTGGCTTTTGGCGCCGACGAGGAAGTGCTCGGCACCCGCGGGGCGGCCAAGATCGCGGCAGTGCTGAAGGAACGCAAGGTGCATCTGGACTTCGTCCTCGACGAGGGTCTGCTGGTGCTGGACGGCATTTTGCCGGGGCTGACCAAGCCAGCAGCCCTGTTGGGTGTGGCCGAGAAGGGTTACCTGTCCGTGGTCCTGAAGATGGCCGCCACGCCGGGGCATTCCTCCATGCCACCGAAGAAGGGCACCAGCGCCATTGCGATGATGAGTGCCGCGCTCAAGCGCCTGGACGACGAGCAGTTGCCTGGCGGCATCAAAGGCGTGGCCGGCGAGATGTTCAGCACCATTGCGCCGGAAATGGGCGGCTTCTCACGGGTGGCTCTGTCCAACCTGTGGCTGTTCGGACCGGTGGTGCAAAAGCAGCTCGAAGCAGCGGCCAGCACCAACGCCATGCTGCGCACCACCACGGCGTTGACCATTGTGAACGCGGGCAACAAGGAAAATGTGCTGCCCGGCCGCGCAGAGGCCACGGTGAACTTCCGCATCCTGCCGGGTGACACCAAGGAACAGGTCATGGACCACGTGCGCAAGCAGGTGAGCCAGGCCGTCGGTGGTGATGACAAGTTCGAGTTGCTGGCCCTGCCCGGTGCGGTGGATGCGTCCAAGGTGGCGCCCACCGACTCGGCGCAATACCGCTTGCTCAACAAGACCGTGCGTGAGGTGTTCCCCGGTGTGCTGGTGGCGCCAGGCCTGATGGTGGCCGCCACTGACTCCATCCACTACGGCGAGATCAGTGACCACATCTTCAAGTTCTCGCCGGTGCGCGCCAATGCCGAAGACCTGAAACGCTTCCACGGCACCAACGAGCGCCTCTCCATTGCCAATTACGCAGAAGCCATCCGCTTCTACCACCGTTTGATTAGTGAGGGTGCCAAGGCATCCCAACCCTGAATCCCATTTGAAAAGGACCGACCATGACATCCGCAGTAATCGTTTCGACCGCCCGCACCCCGCTTGCCAAGAGCTGGAAGGGTTCCTTTAACCTGACCCATGGCGCCACACTGGGTGGCCACGCCGTGGAGCACGCCATCAAGCGCGCCGGCATCGACGCCGGTGAAGTGGACGACGTCATCATGGGTTGCGCCACGCCCGAAGGTGCCACCGGCGCCAACATCGCACGCCAGATTGCGTTGATGGCCGGATGCCCGGTCACTACCTCAGGCGTTACGATCAATCGTTTCTGTTCATCGGGCCTGCAAAGCATTGCGATGGCTTCGCAGCGCATCATTGCCAACGAAGGCGACATCTATGTGGCCGGTGGTGTGGAAGCCATCTCCTGCGTGCAGCAGGAAATGAACCAGCACATGTTGACGGACCACACTCTGGTTAAGAACAAGCCCGAGATCTACTGGAACATGCTGCAGACCGCCGAGAACGTGGCTACGCGCTACAACATCAGCCGCGAGGCCATGGACGAATACGGCGCCGCCAGCCAGCAGAAGGCTGCCGCTGCACTGGCCGCCGGCCTGTTCAAGGCCGAGATTGCCCCGATCACCGTCACCATGGGGGTGGCCGACAAGGTCATGGGCCTGATGACCAAGCAGGTCACCGTCAGCGACGACGAAGGCATCCGCGCTGGCACCACCTATGACAGCATCAAGGGCCTGCGCTCGGCCGTGTCCGGTGGCCTGATCACCGCCGGCAATGCCAGCCAGTTTTCCGATGGCGGTGGCGCCGTGGTCGTGATGCACGAAAAGATTGCCGAGCAGAAGGGCCTGAAGCCCCTGGGCCGTTTCCTCGGCTTTGCCGTGGCCGGTTGCGAGCCCGACGAGATGGGCATCGGCCCGGTGTTTGCCATCCCCAAGGTGCTGGCACGTCTGGGCCTGAAGATCGGCGACATCGACCTGTGGGAACTGAACGAAGCCTTTGCCGTGCAGGTGCTGTACTGCCGCGACAAGCTGGGCATCCCGGCCGACCGCCTCAACGTCAACGGCGGCGCCATCGCCGTGGGTCACCCCTATGGTGTGTCCGGCCAGCGCCTGACCGGCCACGCCCTGATCGAAGGCAAGCGCCGCGGTGCCAAGCGCGTCTGCGTGACGATGTGCATTGGCGGCGGCATGGGTGCTGCGGGCATCTTCGAAGTGCTGTAACTTTTTACTGCTGATCGCCCAAAAGGGGAGCGGTTCCACGCCAGTCGTGGGGCCGCTCCCCTTTTCGCCTTGTCGGCCCGCACGTTCAGGGCCGATACACTGGCGTAGATATTTTCCTGATCGATTCCACGCAGCCATGACCGCCGAACACCACCACCACGACCATTCCCACGACCACCACGACCATAGCCATTCACATGGGCATTCCCATGGGCATGCGCCGGCAGAGTTCAACCGTGCCTTTGCGATTGGGATTCTGCTCAACGCGGTATTTGTCGGCATTGAGGCCTTCTATGGCTGGCGCATCAATTCGCTGGCCCTGTTGGCCGACGCTGGCCATAACCTGAGCGATGTGGCCGGTCTGGTGCTGGCCTGGGGGGCCGTGCTGGCCGGCAAGCGCCGCGCCGACGACAAGCACACCTATGGCTGGAAGCGGGCCACCATCCTGGCGGCCTTTATCAACGCGGTGGTGTTGCTGGTGGCGATGGGTTCGCTTGGCTGGGAAGCGGCGCACCGCCTGCAGGCACCCGAACCCACCGAGGGCTGGACGATGATGGCCGTGGCCGGCGTGGGCATTGTGGTCAACAGCGCCACTGCGTTGCTGTTCATGCGCGGCAGCCACGGCGACCTCAACATCCGCGGTGCCTATCTGCACATGGCGGCCGATGCCATGGTGTCGCTGGGAGTGGTGGTCGGTGGCGCGCTCTACCTGTGGCAAGCTTGGGCGTGGCTGGACCCCGTCATGAGCCTGGTGATCGCCGTGGTGATTGTTGCCGGCACCTGGAGCCTGTTGCGGCAGTCCACCCACCTGCTATTTGACGGCGTGCCCGATGGCATCGACATGGTGGCCGTGCGCCAACTGCTACGGGGGCTGCCCGGCATCAGTGACGTGCATGACCTGCATGTGTGGGCCATGGGCACCGCGCATAACGCCCTGACGGCCCATCTGGTGCTGCGGGACGCCACCGTGGACAACAGTGCGGTGCTGCATGAGGCAGAGGAGGAACTGCGCGAGCATTTCGGCATCCGCCACGCCACGTTGCAACTGGAGCTGCCGGCCTTTGCGCAGCAATGTGCGCTGCGCACGGACGTCGGTTGCTCCTGAATTTATAGCTGCCTACGCAGTATCTGCGAGGGCTAGAGTTACTTTTTCAATCGATTGAGCCGCAGAGGAGCGGACGCTCCGTCTGCGAGCTGGACCTGAAACTCGCGCAGTGCATTCATGGCCTTGCCAATGGCCTGCACCGCATCGTCGAGCGTGATGCGCCAGGCGGCGCGGGCACCGTGACTTCCTGATGGACCGGCTAGGTGAGCCCGTCGAACAGCACCACATCCACCGCTTCGCCGACGCGCACCGAGCCCTGCTGGTGGTGCAGCACCACCATGCAATTGGCCTCTGACATGCTGCGCAGCACGCCTGAACCCTGCGAGCCGGTGATGCGTACCACGGGCTGGCCCTGGGCGTCGGTGGTCAGGATGCCGCGCTGGTATTCCGAGCGGCCCGGTTTCTTGCGGATGTCGGAGAGCGACGTGGCACGCAACTGGGGCAGGGCGGGCTCGCGCGCGCCCATCATGCGCAACAGCGCATCGCGGGCGAAGAAGTAGAACGTGACCATGACCGCCACCGGGTTGCCCGGCAGGCCAAAGAGATAGGCCTTTTTGCCATTCGACGCAATCGTGCCAAAGGCCAGCGGGCGGCCCGGGCGCATGCCGATTTTCCAGAAGGTCACGTCGCCCAGCTTGGCCATGATGGGCTTGGTGTAGTCCGCCTCACCCACCGAAACACCGCCGGATGTGATGACCGCGTCGGCGTTCTCGCAGGCACTGCGCAGGGCGGCTTCCAGCGATTCGGCGTTGTCCTTGACGACGCCCATGTCGATCAGCTCGCAGCCCAGTCGGGTCAGCATGCCCAGCAGCGTGTAGCGGTTGGAATCAAAAATGCAGCCGGGGTCCAGCGGCTCGCCCAGCGAGCGCAACTCGTCGCCGGTGGAGAAGAACGCCACCTTGAGCCGGCGCTGCACCGCCACTTCGGCAATGCCCAGCGAGGCCAGCAGCCCCAGGTCTGCGGGGCGCAGCACGCGGCCGCGGGTCAGCGCGGGTTGGCCCTCCATCAGGTCTTCGCCTCGTCTGCGGCGGTTGTCTCCGGTCTGGATCGTGTTGGGCAGGATCGTGACGGATGTGTCGCTTGCTGCCTGCGTCAGCTCCTGCGGCACCACGGTGTCGCAATCGGCCGGCATCACCGCGCCGGTCATGATGCGCACGCACTGGCCCGCAGCCACGGCGCCGTCGAAGCTGCGCCCTGCATAGGCCGTGCCGATGATGGCAAGCGTGGTGGCGGCGCCCGCAATCAGGTCACTGCCATGGAAGGCAAAGCCGTCCATGGCCGAGTTGTCGTGCGCGGGCACGCTGATGGGGGAGATCACGTCCGACGCCAGCACGCGGCCCAGCGCCTCGCGCACATGGATCAGCGCCATGCCGTGGATCGGTTTGACAAAGTCCTGGATGATGCGCTGCGCTTGGGGCACAGTCACGGCATTGGGGTCGTGGCCGCCCAGGCTGGCCGCAACGTGGGTGAGGGTGGGCTGGTTCATGGTGCGATGCTGGCGTCGTGCTCGCGCAGTTCGGCCAGTGTGTTGATGTTGCGAAAGTCGGCCTCATTGGCGAAATGGACCTCGGCCACACGCAGCGTGGCATACCAGCGGTCCACCTTGCGCCCGCCACCTTCCAGAAAGGCCGTCAGGTGCGGCAGCAGGCTGGCCTTGGCCAGGCAGAACACCGGATGCGGCTGGCGCGTTGCGCCCTCACCGGTGACGGCTACGGCCAGGTCGGCATCCTGCGCCTGCAGGGCCTGTGCCAGGCGCGCCACCAGGTCGGTGGGCAAAAAGGGGGAGTCACAGGGTGCGGTAACCAGGTAGGGCGTCTTGCAGTGCATCAGCCCGGTCTGCAGGCCGGCCAGCGGCCCGGCAAAGTCAGGTATGGCGTCGGGCCACACCGGTGCGCCAAAGGCGGCGTAGGTGTCCTGGTTCTGGTTGGCGTTGATCAGCATGCGCTGCACCTGGGGCGAGAACCGCTCCAGCACATGTGCCACCATGGGCTTGCCGGCCAGCGGCACCAGCCCCTTGTCGATGCTGCCCATGCGCGAGCCGCGCCCGCCTGCGAGTATGAGTCCGGTGATGTTCATGGGATGTGTCTGATGTGTGGGGGAGTCAGTCTAGCGGCTTACAGCGTGGATAGCAGCAAGCATACCTTCCGATACCGGTATATCGGTGTCCGAGGATGGCTTCAGGAATAGTGTACAATTGGTTTAAAAGATTAAACGCATAACCGCACGACTGGCTAACTTGAAAAACGCGAGCATCACTCTGGAAGACGTTCTGGCAAGCTTTCGCGCCTGTGCGCCCGTCTTCAATGCGCTGGGGGATAAGTTCCGTCAGGACATTGTGATGTTGCTGGCGCAGGATGAACGCCTCAATGTGAACCAGATTGCAGAGCGCATGCCGCTCTCGCGACCTGCCATCTCGCACCACCTCAAGGTGCTGATGCAGGCCAACCTGATCACCCTGGATCGGGTGTCCCGCGAGAACTTCTACAGCTTGTCGCTGGATGTGGCTCTGGCCGACCTGCGTAGGTTGGTGGAACAAGCAGAGGTGTCTTGCACCTGAGGATTGACAGAGAACGCCCCCGGCACTTTGGTGCCATTTTTTTTAAACTCAATCCGTCGAATGGATTAAACCAATAGTATTTAAAAATGACTACACACGACAAAACCGCTCTCATCACCGGCGCCTCCTCCGGCATCGGAAAAGCGTTGGCCAGCGAATTTGCCAAGGACGGCTACAACCTGATCCTCGCAGCGCGCGGCGTTGCCAAAATGCAGACGCTGGCCGACGAACTGCAACAGCGCCATAAAGTCACTGTCACTGTCATCGGGGCTGATCTTGAAACGAATGACGGTGCCCAGAAGCTGTATGCCGACATTAAGGCGCGCAACATCACCATCAGCGCACTCGCCAACAATGCCGGCTACGGCACCTTCGGCGAGTTCAAGGACTCGGCCCTGGCACCTGAACTGGCCATGATGCAACTCAACATGAACACCGTGGTCGCGCTCACCAAACTGTTCATGCCCGACCTGATTACCTCCAAGGGAAAGGTGCTCAACACGGCATCTACAGCTGCCTTCCAGCCCGGTCCATACATGGCGGTGTACTACGCCACCAAGGCATTCGTGCTGAGCTTTTCGGAGGCCATCGCTGCTGAACTGGCAGCGCATGGTGTGACCGTGACAGCCCTGTGCCCCGGACCGACGGCTTCCGGCTTTCAGGACAAGGCGGACATGCACGCCTCTGCCCTGGTCCAGGGCAAGCGGCTCCCCACTTCGGAAGAAGTGGCTGCCAAAGGCTACCGTGCGTTGCAACGCGGGCAGCGCGTCTACATCCCCGGTTGCATGAACTGGATCATGGCCCAATGCGTACGCCTCTCGCCGCGTAGTCTGGTCACCGCGCTGGTCATGCAAATGTCCAAGCCTGTCTCTGTTTAACCTGTAACGCAAACACCATGACCTCCCTCCTTTTTATCCCCCTGGCACTACCCAATGGAGCTACTCTGCCCAACCGCATCGCCAAGGCAGCCATGGAAGAGCAGCTCGCCGGACCGGGCCAGCTCCCGTCCGACGCCATCATCCAGCTCTACCAGGCCTTTGCGGATGGCGGCACCGGTCTGCTGATCACCGGAAACGTCATGGTTGATGCGCGCGCGCTAACCAGCGCCGGGTGCATTGTTTTGCAAAAAGACACGCCGCTGGAACCCTTCACGCGCTGGGCCCGCGCAGCGCGCAGCGCAGGTGGCCAGGTCTGGATGCAAATCAGCCACCCCGGACGCCAGGTGTGGGCAGCACTGGGCCAGCCGGGCTGGGCACCGTCTGCGGTTGCCTTGGATCTGGGGGCACACTCCAAACTGTTTGCTCCGGTGCAGGCTATGACCACGGACGAGATTGCACAGACCATTGGGCGCTTTGTGGACACCGCTGTGCAGGCTGAAAAGGCGGGATTTACCGGGGTGGAGATCCACGCCGCGCATGGCTATCTCATCAGCCAGTTCCTTTCGCCACTAGCGAATCAACGAACCGATGCCTGGGGCGGCAGCCTGCAGAACCGCGCACGATTGCTGCTCGCCGTGGTGGACGGTGTGCGCAAGGCCGTTGCGCCCACATTCTGTGTGGCGGTCAAGCTGAATTCGGCGGACTTCCAGCGCGGCGGCTTTGACGCGCAGGACGCCCGCGATGTGGTGGCCATGCTCAACAACCGCGGGGTGGATCTGGTGGAACTGTCAGGCGGCAGCTACGAGGCCCCCGCCATGCAGGGCCAGACACGCGATGGGCGCACCCTGGCGCGAGAGGCCTACTTCCTGGAGTTTGCACAGGACATCGCCAAGGGCGCCACCATGCCGATCATGACCACCGGCGGCATACGGCGTCTGACGATTGCCGAACAGGTGCTACAACGAGGCGTCGACGTAGTCGGCATGGGTACCGCGCTGGCACAATGCCCCGATCTGCCCCAGCAATGGCGCAAGGGCCGCGACGTCGACGGCCTGGAGCCCGAGGTGCGCATAGCCGACAAGACCGTGGCCTCACTGGCGACCATGGCCCTGGTGCGCCGCCAGTTGCACCGCCTCGGGGCTGGCAGACGACCATTGCGTCGGCCCAACGCAATTTTCTCGCTGGCTCGCGACCAACTGCGTGCGCGATGGCTCACGCTGCGCTACCGTCGCTGGATGGCACAACGACAGCTTTGAACGCACCCACTGAACTAGTACCCCACGGAAACAGCCAGCGTGCCTCCGCGTTGAACGGCCACCGCGCAATACTTGAACTCCGGAATCTTGCCAATCGGGTCCAGCGCCGCATTGGTCATCAGGTTGGCGGCGGCCTCGTAATAGGCAAACGGGATGAACACGGCGCCCACGGGTGTGCCATCGTCCTGGCGCACCTGCAGCGTGACCTGACCGCGCCGGGAGCGCACCGTCATCACGTCGCCCGGCTGCAGGCCGAGCGCCTGCAGATCGTGCCCACACAGACTGGCGGTGGCCGTGGGTTCCAGCGCGTCCAGCACAGCGCTGCGCCGGGTCATGCTGCCGGTGTGCCAGTGTTCCAACTGGCGCCCGGTGATCAGCACAAAGGGGTAGTCGGCGTCGGGGCGCTCGTTGGCGGGGATGATGTCCGCCGGCACCAGGTGGATGCGCCCATCCGCGGTGGCCACATGGTCCTGGAACAGGATGGGTTCGCCGGGGTCGTCCGCGCTTAAACAGGGGTAGGTGACGCTGGACTCGCGCCGCAGGCGCTCCCAGGTGATGCCGCCAATGGCCGCGTGCATGGCCTGACGCATTTCCTCGTATACCCGCTCAACACCGTGATAGACCTCGTCGGTATTGCGTAGTGTGCTATCGTTTTCGTAGCTCCAGTCCAGACCGATGCCGGCCGCAATCTTTTGAAGAATCCACAGGTCGGCATGCGCCTGGCCGGGTGGGTCAATGGCTTTTTTGCCCAACTGCACCATGCGGTCGGTGTTGCTGACGGTGCCGGTCTTTTCGGGCCAGGCACTGGCCGGCAGCACCACGTCGGCCAGCCAGGCGGTCTCGGTCATGAAGATGTCCTGCACCACCAGGTGCTGCAGACTGGCCAACGCGTGGCGCGTGTGGTTCAGGTTGGGGTCGCTCATGGCCGGGTTCTCGCCCATGATGTACATCCCGCGGACCTTGTGCGCATCACTCTGCGGCGCCAGGATATTGTCCATGATTTCGACCACCGTGTAGCCCGGCTGGTTGTCCAGCTTGGTGCCCCAGAATTGCTCAAACCAGTCGTGCGCAGACTTGTCGGTGACGCGCTGGTAGTTGGGGTACATCATCGGGATCAGGCCTGCGTCGCTGGCGCCCTGCACATTGTTCTGGCCGCGCAGCGGGTGCAGGCCGGTGCCCGGCCGTCCCAGTTGGCCGGCCACGGTGGCCAGGGCGATCAGGCAGCGCACGTTGTCCGTGCCGTGCACGTGCTGGCTGACACCCATCCCCCACAGGATCATGCTGGCCTTGGATGTGGCGTAGGCGCGCGCCACTTCGCGCAGCGTCTGTGCCGGTATGCCGCAGATGGGCGCCATGGCCTCCGGGCTGTAGCCCTTCACGTTCTCCTTCAGTGCTTCAAAATTCGTAGCGCGCTGCTCAATGAATTCATGGGCTACCAGGCCTTCTTCAATGATGGTGTGGATCAGCGCATTGAGCAGGGCCACATCCGTGTCGGCGCGGAACTGCAGCGTGCGCCAGGCGTGCACACCCAGGTCGGTGATGCGCGGATCGGCCAGCACCAGCGTGGCGCCGCGCTGCACGGCGTTCTTGATCCAGGTAGCGGCCACGGGGTGGTTGGAGCTGGGGTTGGAGCCGATGACGAAGATCAGGTCCGAATGCTCCACATCATTGACCTGGTTGGTCACCGAGCCCGAGCCCACGCCCTCCAGCAACGCGGCCACGCTGCTGGCATGGCACAGGCGGGTGCAGTGGTCCACATTGTTGGAGCCAAAGCCGGTGCGCACCAGCTTCTGGAACAGGTAGGCTTCCTCGTTGCTGCCCTTGGCAGAGCCAAAACCGGCCAGCGATTTGGGGCCGTGCGTGTCGCGCAGGGTTTTGAGGCCACCCGCGGCCAGCGCCAGCGCCTCGTCCCAGGTGGCCTCGCGGAACACGGCGGACCAGTCGGCGGTGTTGCGGTTCAGACTGGCAAGCTGGGCCGGGTCCTTGGGTACACCGGGCTTGCGGATCAGCGGCACGGTCAGGCGCTGCGGGTTGTGGACGTAGTCAAAACCAAAGCGGCCCTTGACGCACAGCCGCCCGTGGTTGGCCGGGCCATCGCGCCCATCCACGCTGACTATTCTGTTGTCCTTGACGTTGTAGGTGATCAAACAGCCCACGCCGCAGAACGGGCAGACCGAGTCCACCTGGCGGTCCACGGCCTGCGAGCCGATCTGCGTCTTGGCACTGAGCGCCCCGGTAGGACACGCCTGCACACACTCACCACAGGCCACACAGCTACTCAGGCCCATGGGGTCGCACAGGTCAAACGCGATCTGGCTGTGTGCGCCGCGCTGCGTGTAGCCGATGACGCCGTTGACCTGCGCCTCGCGGCAAGCACGTACGCAGCGGGTGCACTGGATGCAGGCGTCCAGGTTGACGGCCATGGCGGGGTGCGACAGGTCAGCAGCCGGTTGATCACGGCGCAATGCTGCCAAAGCAGGTCGCACCGAAACGCCCATGCGCCGAGCCCAATTGCTGAGTTCGCCGTGTTGCCCAACATCCGGCATGTCAGACAGCAGCAACTCCACCACCATCTTCTGGCTCTTGCGCGCCCGTTCACTGTCGGTCTGAACGTCCATGCCAGCAGTGACATTCCGACAGCAACTCGGGCTCAACACCCGCTCACCGGCAATCTCCACCACGCAGGCCCGGCAATTGCCGTCGGCCCGCAACCCCTCGGTAAAACACAGGTGCGGAATCTCCACCCCATGCCGTTTGGCCGCCTGCAGAATGCTCTCGCCAGCCCTGGCCTCAACCGGCTGACCGTCCAGCGTGAAGGGTATGGAAGGCGAAGTCATGCCGCACCTCCCACTTCATCCGCAAAGTAGAGCTGCACACAGCGCACCACATTCGGCGCCGCCTGGCCCAGTCCGCAGATGGACGCGTCCACCATCACCTGGCTCAAGTCCTCCAGCGTGACCCGGTCCCACACTGGTGCATCCATCAGCGTGGCCGCCTTGGCCGTGCCTACGCGGCAGGGCGTGCATTGGCCGCAGCTTTCGGCGGCGAAGAAGCGCATGGCGTTCAGCGCGGCATCACGGGCGCGATCAACTTGGCTGAGCACGATGACGGCACCCGAGCCGATGAAACAGCCATAGGGTTGCAGCGTGTCAAAGTCCAGCGGAATCTGGTTCAGCCGCGCAGGCAAGATGCCGCCGGATGCGCCGCCGGGCAGATAGGCATACAGCCTGTGGCCGTCCTGCATGCCGCCGCAGTATTCGTCGATCAGTTCCTGCACGGTGATGCCGGCTGGCACCAGCTTGACGCCGGGTTGCTTCACGCGGCCGCTCACGCTGAACGAGCGAAGCCCCTTGCGCCCCTGGCGGCCAAAGCCGCTGAACCACTGGGGGCCTTTCTCCACGATGTCGCGCACCCAGTACAGCGTCTCGAAATTGTGCTCCAGCGTGGGGCGGCCAAACAGGCCGACCTCGGCGATGTAGGGCGGGCGCATGCGCGGCTCGCCGCGCTTGCCCTCAATGCTTTCGATCATGGCAGACTCTTCGCCGCAGACGTAGGCACCGGCGCCGCGGCGCAGCTCGATCTCGGGCAGCGGGCAGGGCGGGCTGCTCCGCAGGGCGGCCAGTTCGCGATGCAGAATGGCGCGGCACTGGTGGTATTCGTCGCGTAGGTAGATCACACAGCGCTCGGTGCCCACCACCTGAGCGGCGATCAGCAGGCCTTCCAAGAAGCGGTGCGGGTCGCGTTCCAGGTAGGTACGGTCCTTGAAGGTGCCGGGCTCGCCCTCGTCGATGTTGATGGCGAAATACCTGGGTGCGCTCTGTTCGCGCACGATGCGCCACTTGCGCCCGGCCGGAAACCCCGCGCCACCCAGGCCGCGCAGGCCGGAATCCTCCAGCGCTGTGATGACGGCTTCGGGGTCGGCCTCGCCCTGCACCAGGGCGGCGGCCAGTTGGTAGCCGCCGGCGGCTAGGTAGGAGTCCAGGTCTGTGTAGGGTGGTGCTACAAAATCAGTAGCTGTCTGGGAAGATTCCACGAGGGCTAGCTGCCGATTTGCCTCTGTGATTACTGCCCCGGGTGTGGCCTGCGGGAGTGGTGTCTGGTGCACCACAGCCACCGGGGCCCGTTCGCAGCGGCCCACGCAAGGCGTGGCCACGGCACGCACATCATCGCGACCGAGCAGCGTGGGCAGGCGTGCCAGCAGGTCGCGCGCGCCGGCCATCTCGCAGGCCAGGCCATCGCAGACGCGCACGGTGAGCTTGGGGGCTTTGGTGCCGTCGGGCAGGATGTCGAAGTGGTGGTAGAAGCTGGCCACCTCCAAGACCTCGGCCATCGGGATGCCCATCTCGTGCGCCAGCGCCACCAGGTGAGGACGATGCAGCGCGCGGTAACGGTCGTTCAGCGCGTGCAGGTGTTCGATCAACAGATCGCGCCGGTGGCCCTCAAGTGGGCGTTCACCAATGCAGGCACGCACCTCGGCCAGGGCCTGCGGATCGACCTGGCGGCCCTTCAAATGGGCCGAGCGGCGCAGGCGCTGGCCGTCTGTCTGGGGCAGTGGTTGGAGCGGGCGGGTCGGGTTGGTCACGGACATGGGCCGAGCATACCCAAGGCCCATGACCGAGAACAGTCTTTTTACATCAGGGGTTGACCATCACCAGCTTGCCCATGACGCCGCGCGAGCCCATGTGGGCGTAGGCGGCCTTGAGCTCAGCCATGGGCATGGTGCGGTCGATGACCGGCTTGATCTTGCCCTGGCCGTACCACTGGGCCAGTTCGCCCATCATCGCGGCATTGGCCTTGGGTTCGCGCTTGGCGAAATCGCCCCAGAACACGCCGACGATGGAGGCGCCCTTGAGCAGTGCCAGGTTGAAGGGCAGGGCGGGAATCGGACCGGAGGCAAAACCCACGACCAGATAACGCCCGCGCCAGGCGATGGAGCGGAAGGCCGGCTCGGCAAAGTCGCCACCCACGGGGTCGTAAATCACGTCCGGGCCCTTGCCGTCGGTCAGGGCCTTCAGCGCGTCGCGCAGGTTCTCGGTGGAGTAGTTGATGGTGGCATCGGCACCAATCTTCTTGCACAGGTCGCACTTCCCCTGCGTGGACGCGGCCGCAATCACCTTGGCGCCCATGGCCTTGGCGATCTGGATGGCCGAGGTGCCGACACCGCCGGCAGCGCCCAGCACCAGCACGGTTTCACCGGCCTTCAACTGGGCGCGGTCCACCAGCGCGTGGTAGGAGGTGGCGTAGATCATGATGAAGGCGGCCGCGTCCACCATGGGGAAGCCGGGTGGCAGCGGCATGCACAGCGCAGCCGGTGCCAGCGTGTGGGTGCCAAAGCCGCCAGTGCCGGACAGGCAGGCCACGGCCTGGCCGACCTTGAGGTGGGTGACGCCTTCGCCCACGGCCTGGATGATGCCGGCGTATTCCGAGCCCGGCACAAAGGGCAGGGCGGGCTTCATCTGGTACTTGTTCTGCACGATCAGGATATCGGGGAAGTTCAGGCTGGCGGCCTTGATTTCGATCAGCACCTCACCGGCCTTCGGGCTGGGTGTGGGCAGCTCCTTCCATTCCAGGGCGTCGATACCGGTGGGGTTTTCACAAAGCCAGGCGTGCATAGCAGTCTTTCTAATCGGTTGAGGACAGAGCTAAAGGTCTGTCCCGCAAAGTTTCGGTTTTGGATCATAGGGCCTGACATCGGTCAAAAATGTCTCACGGGCGACCCGCCCCCATCGCCGGGCGGGTTAGACCCTCCACCCTACAATGGCCAATCAATCCCCCCAGACCATGAAAATTCTCATTTCCAACGACGACGGTTACCAGGCGCCAGGGCTTTTGGCGTTGTATGAGGCGCTGAAAGACATCGCCCAGGTGGAGGTCATTGCGCCGGAACAGAACAATAGCGCCAAGTCCAACGCGCTGACGTTGCATTCGCCGCTGTATGTGCACAAGGCGAGCAATGGGTTTCGCTATGTGAATGGCACCCCGGCCGATTGCGTGCATGTGGCCCTGACCGGGCTGCTGGACTACCGGCCCGATCTGGTCGTCTCCGGCATCAACAACGGTGCCAATATGGGGGACGACACGATTTACTCCGGCACCGTGGGTGCGGCCATGGAAGGCTATCTGTTTGGCATTCCGGCGATTGCCTTCTCGCAGGTGGAGCGCGACTGGCACCACCTGGACAGCGCCACACGCAAGGTGCGCGAGCTGGTGCAATCCATGCACCAGCAACAACTGATCGGCCCTTCGCCCTTCTTGCTGAATGTGAATATTCCCAATCTGCCGTATGAGCAGATTGGCAGCACCAAGCTGTGCCGGCTGGGGCGTCGCCATGCCGCCGAAAAGGTGATCCAGCAGAAGAACCCCCGGGGCGAGACCATGTACTGGATTGGCGCGGCCGGAGCGGTCAAGGACGATGCCGACGGAACCGACTTCCACGCCACGGCGCAGGGCCATGTGGCGCTGACACCGCTGAAGGTGGACCTGACCGACCACGACAACCTGCGTTACTGGGCGCAAAGCGTATCGCGCCTGACGGTTGACCAGCCGCAAGCAGCCCCATGAAGCAGCGGCCGTCCTTTCCCGCCCGGCTGGACACCACACTGGCCCAGAACCGGCCCAATACCGTGGGCAAGCCGGTGGCGACGGCACCCGTCAAAGCCGTGACTCCCGGTGCACCGACGGCCGGTGGCGCGCACAAGCGACCGGCCCCGTTGCCAGCGCCGCCACCGGGCCATGGCATGGATTCCAGCGCCGTGCGCAACCGCATGGTGCAAAAGCTGGCTGGCCAGGGCATCACGGATGCCCTGGTGCTGGGCGCCATGGAGGCTATCGAGCGCCACCGCTTTGTCGACAGCGCCCTGGTGAATCAGGCCTATGAGGACACCAGCCTGCCGATCGGTCTGGGCCAGACTATTTCCAAGCCGGGCGTGGTCTCGCGCATGCTGGAGCTGCTGCGCAATGGCAACCCGGGCAAGCTCGGCCGGGTGCTGGAAATTGGCACCGGCTGCGGCTACCAGGCCGCGGTGCTGAGCCTGCTGGCGACGGAGGTTTACAGCATTGAACGCCTGCGCGGCCTGCACGACAAGGCGCGCGACAACCTGCGCCCCCTGCGCCTGGCCAACCTGCACCTGCTGTTTGGCGATGGCATGGTCGGGTATGCCAAGGGCGCGCCCTATGCCGGAATCATTGCCGCCGCCGGAGGCGAGGCCGTACCCCAGGCCTGGGTCGATCAGTTGGCCGTGGGGGGGCGTCTGGTGGCACCGGTGGTGACCGCGGGCGCACCCGGCGCGCAGGCCCTGCTGGTGCTGGACAAAACGCCGCAGGGCGTGCGCCAGACCCTTTTGGAGGCGGTGCACTTTGTCCCCCTAAAATCGGGTGTTGCTTGAAGGAAGTGTTTATGACCGGTTTTTTGCGTCCTGCTTGGTATCTGACGGGCTCTCTGGCCCTGGTGTTGCTGTCGGCGTGCGGCTCCAAGCCGCTGAACCGTGCCCCGGTGGAAGACCGTGCCTCGGTGCCCAGCAAGGTGATTGCCACCACCTCGCCACCGGTCCAGCCCGAGAAGCAGCCACCCGGCTTTGAGAACGCTGGCAAGGCCGGCTACTACACCGTCAAGCCCAAGGACACGCTGATTGCCATTGGCCTGGAAACCGGCCAGAGCCACAGGGATTTGGCCCGCTGGAACAACCTGGAAAACCCGAACCGCATCGAGATCGGCCAGGTGCTGCGCGTTGTGCCGCCAGTGGCCGATAGCGTGGCCGTGGCCAAGCCCGTGGCGAACGGCTCTGCCACCGCCACGCCGATTGCGGCGGGTTCTGTCGCCAAGTCGGCTTCGGTACCCGCCTCTGCCGCTGCACCTGCGGGTGCTGCCAGTGCGGCACCGGCGCCGGCCTCCACACCGGCCGCAGCAGCAGCCGCTGCCACCGCCGCTGCGGGGGATGACGACATGGGCTGGATCTGGCCCACTGCCCATGGCTCGGTGCTGGCCGGCTTCGATGAGGTCAAGAACAAGGGTCTGGACATTGGCGGCTCCGCCGGTGAAGCCGTGCTGGCCTCGGCGGACGGCAAGGTGGTGTATGCCGGTGCCGGGTTGCGCGGCTATGGCAACCTGATCATCCTCAAGCACAACAACATCTATCTCACGGCCTATGCTCACAACCAGACGCTGCTGGTCAAGGAAGACCAGTCGGTGAAGAAGGGCCAGAAGATTGCCGAAATGGGTAACAGCGATGCCGACCGCGTGAAGCTGCACTTCGAGGTGCGCCGCCAGGGCAAGCCGGTTGATCCCATGAAATACCTGCCGTCCCGATAGCTGGACCCGCCATGCGCAAACCCCGCAACCATGGTTTGGACAGGTGCCCTGCAGACCAGGCGCAGGCGGGGTTGCTTTCTGAGTCGAATCGGCCTCCAGCCCTCGACGATACTGCGTCGCCAGCTACTGATTCCATAGCGCTGCAGGCGCTGGAGCAGCTGGTGCACGACGCCACCAGCGAAGACCCCGCGGCCGATGAATCGGCCGATGCGCTGTCGCTCTACCTGCGTGGCGTGCGCCGCACCGAGCTGTTCACCCCCGAGCAGGAATTTGAAACCGCCACCCGGGCCCGGGCCGGCGACTTCACCGCGCGCCAGAGCATGATCGAGCACAACCTGCGCCTGGTGGTCAGCATCGCCAAGGGCTACATGGGGCGCGGCGTGCCCATGGCCGACCTGGTGGAAGAGGGCAACCTGGGCCTGATGCACGCCATCGACAAGTTCGAGCCCGAGCGGGGCTTCCGCTTTTCGACCTATGCCACCTGGTGGATTCGCCAGTCGGTGGACCGGGCGCTGATGTACCAGGGTCGCGCCGTGCGCCTGCCGGTCAATGTGGTGCGCGAGCTGCAGCACGTGCTGCGGGCGCGTCGCCTGCTGGAAAACGATGCAGAGCTGGTGGCCAAGCGGCCCGAGGGCATCCGCGTCGAAGACATTGCCGCGCTGTTGGGCGTAGACACCCACCACGTGGCCGATCTGCTGTCCATGGCCGAGGCGCCGCGTTCGCTGGATGCTTCGCTGGACCGCACCGGCGACGACCAGACCCTGGGCGACGGCCTGGTGGATGAAGTGACGCTGTCCCCCGATGACACAGCCCTGTCGCACGAGGTGGACCTGTTGCTGGAGGAGTGGATCGGTACGCTCACGTCGCGCGAGCGCGAGGTGCTGGAGGGCCGCTTTGGCCTGCACGGCCACGAGGCCGAAACCCTGGACGTGCTCAGCATCCGCCTGGGCCTGACCCGCGAGCGCGTGCGCCAGGTGCAGAACGAGGCCCTGCTCAAGCTCAAGCGCTACCTGACCCGCCGGGGGATTACCCGGCATTCAGTGCTGTGATTCGGACGGGGGCACGTTGACCTGAGACAATTCAGGCATGACAGAAACGAATTCGACCGAAAAACCGCTGCCCGAGGGCTGGCTCAGAGTGAAATCCCTGGATCTGGAAGCCCAGGGTGTGGCCCACAAACCCGATGGCAAGGTGGTGTTCATTGACGGGGCGCTGCCCTTTGAGGTGGTGAGTGCCCAGATCCACCGCTCCAAGAACAGTTTCGAGAAGGGCACGCTGACCGAGATCCATGTGGAGTCCTCGCAGCGCGTGCGCCCGGACTGCCCCCACTTTGGCCTGCACGAAGGTTCCTGTGGCGGCTGCAAGATGCAGCACCTGCACATTGCGGCCCAGGTGGCGGTCAAGCAGCGTGTGCTGGAAGACAACCTGTGGCACATCGGCAAGGTCAAGCCCGACAACGTGCTGCGCCCCATAGAGGGGCCGGCCTGGGGCTACCGCTACCGGGCGCGCCTGTCGGTGCGCCATGTGCGCAAGAAAGGGCAGGTGCTGATCGGCTTCCACGAGCGCAAGAGCCGCTACGTGGCCGACATGAAGGTCTGCCCGGTGCTGGCGCCGATAGTTAGCGCCATGCTGGTGCCGCTGCGCCGCCTGATCGAGTCCATGGACGCGGTGGAAACGCTGGCGCAGATCGAGCTGGCCATGGGCGATATGCCCGCCGGCGGTGCCGATGGTGCCGGTAGTGAGGTCATTGCCATGGTGCTGCGTCACCTGGAGCCGCTGTCCGAAGGTGACCTGAACCGCCTGCGCCAGTTCGCTGCGCTGAACCCTGGCCTGCAATGGTGGCTGCAGCCCAAGGGGCCGGACACGATTCACCGCCTGGACGAGTTGCCCGGGCACGAGACCGGGCAACTGGCCTATGCCTTGCCGGACTTTGGCATCACCATGCCGTTTCGCCCGACCGACTTTACGCAGGTCAACCCGCACATCAACCGGGTGCTGGTGTCGCGTGCACTGGGCCTGCTGAAGGTCCAAAGGGACGAGCGCGTCATCGACTGGTTCTGCGGCCTGGGCAATTTCACGCTGCCGTTGGCCACCCAGGCGCGCGAGGTGCTGGGCGTGGAGGGGGCCGAGTCGCTGGTGGCCCGCTCGCGCGAGAACTTCAAGCTCAATCAGGCACTAGCCCTCGAAAAACGAGCGCTGGCAGCTACCAAATTTGTAGCACGCAACCTGTTCGAGATGACACCGGAGTTGCTGGTGGGTGATGGTGCCGCCGACAAATGGCTGGTGGACCCACCGCGCGAAGGCGCCTTTGCGCTGGTGCAGGCGCTGGCTGGCGTGCGCCAGCGGGTGGCGGAGGGCATCGCCTCTGAGGCGGAGCAGCGCTGGACGGCGCCCAAACGCATTGTGTACGTGAGCTGCAACCCGGCCACGCTGGCGCGCGACGCTGGCGTGCTGGTGCAGGGTGGTTACCGCTGTTCAGCGGCGGGTGTGGTCAATATGTTCCCGCACACGGCCCACGTGGAAAGCATTGCGGTGTTTGACTGGGTGGGCTAACGCGGTTGGCGAGGTCGCGCTGGCCAGGCTCAGTGCGCAGCCTTGTCAGCTGATTTCGGCTTGGCCTTGCCCTCGGCGGCGGGCTTGTCTTTGGTGGTGTCGCCGCCTGCCTTTTCATCAATGATCTCTTCGACGGGAGCCACCGTGCCGCCCTTGCCGACCTTGGACGGGACTCCGTCGATCTTGTTGTCGCGCATGTACTGGTCCATTTCCTTCCAGCCGTCGAAGATGGCCGCCTTGGACGCCTTTTCATTCAGCGCATAGCAATCTTCAATGCTGCGCATGCCATAGCGGCAGGCGCTGCCAATGGCCTTGGAATCGGCCACGCGCTGGGCCGCCTTGGGGTCGGCCATCAGGGCGGTGACGGCGTCACAGCCGCCCAGGGTCAGGGCCATGGCAAGAAGAAGCAGGCGTGCAATCATGAAGAAAAGGTGTATTTGGTGGGTTTTATATCGGCAATCAATGCCACGGATTGAATGATCGCCGGTTTTGGGCAACAAAAAAGGCCCACAAGGGCCTTTTTTAGGGTGCAAAAGCGCGGTTTAACGGTCAGTCGCGCTCGCCGCCGAAGATGCCCAAGAGGGCCAGCAGGCTCTGGAACACGTTGATGATGTCCAGGTACAGGGCCAGTGTGGCGCTGATGTAGTTGGTTTCGCCGCCGTCAATGATGCGCTTGATGTCGTACAACATGTAGGCGCTGAAGATGCCGATGCTGACCATGGACAGCACGATCATGCCGGCAGTCGACCCCACAAAGGCGTTGATCAGGCCACCGATCACCAGCATGATCAGGCCGACAAACAGGAACTTGCCCATGCCAGAGAGGTCACGCTTGATGACGCTGGAGAGCGCCGCCATGCCCATGAACACACCAGCCGTGCCGGCAAATGCGGTCATGATCAGTTGCGGGCCATTTCGGAAACCCAGGGTTGCCTGGATCATGGGCGAGAGCATCAGGCCCATGAAGAACGTGAAGCCCAGCAGCATCGGCACGCCGGCGGCGGAATTCTTGGTCTTCTCGATGCCGTAGATGAAGCCGAAGGCCACACCCATGAACAGGATCATGCCGAGCCAGCCGCGGAACAGCGCCGCAAGGCCCAGTTCGACGCCCAGCCAGGCGCCCAGTACGGTGGGCAACAGGCTCATGGCCAGCAGTAGATAGGTGTTGCGCAAGACCTTGTTGCGCTGTCCATCCGAGACCAGATAGCCATTCTGGTCAGGGGTCAAAATCTTGGTGTAGTCAGTCATAGCGAGAACTCCTTCAGTGTCTGCAAGTTGGCAGATGGGGCGATTCTAGGGTTTCTCAAGATCGATACACCGTATTTCAGCGCACATTGGCCTTTTTCTTCGTAAGGCTGTTGTGCGTTATAGGTCACAGATGGCGGGTTCCAAGGGCGTTATGCTTGCGCCTCCACGAATAATGAGGAGCCCTGTGCCATGAAAACCAAATCCATTCTCGAATTTTCCGACGTCAAAGCCATGGCTGCCGCGGCCGAGGCCGAAGCCCACAAGCACAACTGGGCGGTCAGCATCGCCATCGTGGACGACGGTGGCCACCTGCTGTGGTTCCAGCGTCTGGACGGCGCCGCACCCATCTCGGCCCATATCGCCCCGGGCAAGGCCCGCGCCTCGGCATTGGGGCGGCGTGAGAGCAAGGTCTATGAAGACATGATCAATGGTGGCCGCGCCTCGTTTTTGAGCGCCCCCAGCCTGGAAGGCATGCTCGAAGGCGGCGTGCCGATCCTGAAGGATGGCCAGTGCCTGGGCGCCGTGGGCGTCAGCGGTGTCAAGTCCAGTGAGGATGCGCAGATTGCCAAGGCGGCCGTGGCGGCACTGCCCACTTGACGGTCGCAAATTTGCGCCTGAGTTCGGTGACGAGTCCTAATAGACCAGCCGTTCCGGGTGAATCTCCTGCAGGATCGTAGTGGCTATCTCTTCAATCGACTTGGTGGTCGTGGACAGCCAGCGGATGCCGGTGCGTCGCATCATGGCCTCGGCCTCGCTGACCTCCCTGCGGCAGTTCTCCAGCGACGCGTACTTGGAGTTCGGCCGGCGTTCGTTGCGGATCTCGCTCAGACGCTCGGGCTGGATGGTCAGGCCGAAGATCTTGGCCTTGTGCGGCACCAGAGCCGGGGGCAGCTGGCGGCGATCAAAGTCTTCGGGAATCAGCGGGTAGTTGGAGGCCTTCAGGCCGTACTGCATGGCCAGGTAGAGCGAGGTGGGCGTTTTGCCGCTGCGGCTCACGCCGACCAGAATCACATCGGACTGCTCCAGGTCGCGATTCATCTGGCCATCGTCATGTGCCAGCGAGAAGTTGATGGCCTCGATGCGGCTCTGGTATTCCTTGCTCTTGCTGGCGTCGCTGAAACGGCCGATGCGGTGGTTGGACTTAAGCTGGAACTCCTTCTCCAGCGGGTGCACGAAGGTGCCAAACATGTCCAGCAGCATGCCCTGGCAGTTTTCCTGGATGACCTTGAGTACCTCCATGTTGACCAGGGTCGTGAAAACGATGGGGCGGTAGCCGTCCACCACCGCCGCATGGTTGATCTGGCGCACCGCCTGGTGCGCCTTGTCCACGGTGTCGCAAAACGGCAGGCGCACGTGGCGGGCCTGGGTCTCGAATTGGGCCAGGATGGCGTTGCCAAAGGTTTCGGCGGTGATGCCGGTGCCGTCGGACACGAAAAATACGGTGCGGTGGGTCATGGTGGTGGGTCGCCTGGTTGTCAGTGAATTGCAAGCGCGGGTCTGTAGCGAACTACGCCGACTTTGGTGTGCGGCCCCTACAATGGCAGCAATTGATGCATTTTCTCATTCCAGAGCGCTCCAAAGAAAAGCAACAGAGAGTGAAACTGGAGTGATCGCTGCTGATTTGGCGGGCGTGTGCCGGTGCTGAAACTGCGGCTCAACGGTTTTTAACTTCCGGAGCTTTGCCATGTCAACACGTTTCAATCCGACCGATCTGGTCGTACCCTTTGAGCATCTGCGCATGACCGACGTCGAGTCGGTCGGCGGCAAGAACGCCAGCCTGGGGGAGATGATTTCCAATCTCCCCACCGGGGTCAAGGTGCCCACGGGTTTTGCCACCACGGCCCACGCGTTCCGCGAATTTCTCAAGTTTGACGGCCTGACCGAAAAAATCAGCGCCAAGCTGGCGGCCCTGGACGTGGAGGATGTGCGCGCCCTGGCCCAGGTTGGCGCCGAAATCCGTGGCCTGGTCGAGGCCCAGCCGTTTCCGCCCGAACTTGAAAAGGGCATTCGCGAGGCGTTTGCCACGCTGAGCGCCGGTAATGCGGACGCCACCTTCGCGGTGCGTTCTTCTGCCACCGCCGAAGACCTGCCCGACGCCTCCTTTGCCGGCCAGCAGGAAACCTTTTTGAATGTGCACGGCATTGACGACATCCTGCACAAGATCCGCGAGGTGTTTGCCTCGCTGTACAACGACCGCGCCATCAGCTACCGCGTGCACAAGGGCTTTGCCCATGACGTGGTGGCGCTTTCCGCCGGCATCCAGCGCATGGTGCGCTCCGATCTGGGCGCCGCGGGCGTGATGTTCACCATCGACACAGAATCGGGCTTTGACCAGGTGGTGTTCATCACCTCCAGCTACGGCCTGGGCGAAACCGTGGTGCAGGGCGCTGTCAACCCGGACGAGTTCTATGTGCACAAGCCCATGCTCAAGGCCGGCAAGCGTGCCGTGATCCGCCGCAACCTGGGCTCCAAGCTGATCCAGATGCAATTCACCACGGCCGAGGAAAAGGCCGCCAGCAAGAAGCTGGTCAAGACCACGGACGTGCCGCCGGAAATGCGCAACCGTTACTCGCTGACCGATGCGGACGTGGAGCAACTGGCCCACTACGCGCTGGTCATTGAAGAGCACTACGGTCGCCCCATGGACATCGAGTGGGGCAAGGACGGCGTGGACGGCCAGCTCTACATCCTGCAGGCCCGTCCCGAGACGGTGAAGAGCCAGGCCGGCAACCAGGCCGAGTACCGCTACAAGCTCAAGGAATCCGGCACCGTGCTGGTGGAAGGCCGCGCCATTGGACAGAAGATCGGCACCGGCCCGGTGCGCATCGTCCACAACATCAGCGAGATGGACAAGGTGCAGGCTGGCGACATCCTAGTCACCGACATGACCGACCCCAACTGGGAGCCGGTGATGAAGCGCGCCGCCGCCATCGTCACCAACCGCGGTGGCCGCACCTGCCACGCCGCCATCATTGCGCGTGAACTGGGCATTCCGGCCGTGGTCGGTTGCGGCCATGCCACCGATGCACTGAAAGACGGCATGCTGGTGACCGTGAGCTGCGCCCAGGGTGACACCGGTTTCATCTACGACGGTCTGCTGGAAACCGAAGTGACCGAGGTGCTGCGAGGCACCATGCCCGAGAGCCCGGTCAAGATCATGATGAATGTAGGCAACCCGCAGTTGGCTTTTGACTTTGCCCAGTTGCCCAACGAGGGCGTGGGCCTGGCCCGGCTGGAGTTCATCATCAACAACAACATTGGCGTGCACCCCAAGGCGATTCTGGACTACCCCAATGTGGACGCCGACCTGAAGAAGGCAGTGGAATCGGTGGCCCGTGGGCACGCTTCACCGCGCGCCTTCTATGTAGACAAAGTGGCCGAGGGCGTGGCCACCATCGCCGCCGCGTTCTGGCCCAAGCCGGTCATCGTGCGCCTGTCGGATTTCAAGAGCAACGAATACCGCAAGCTGATCGGCGGCAGCCGCTACGAACCGGAAGAAGAGAACCCCATGCTGGGCTTCCGCGGTGCGGCACGTTATGTGTCAGCCGAGTTCGGCGAAGCCTTTGCCATGGAGTGCGAGGCCCTGAAGCGTGTGCGCAATGACATGGGTCTGAACAATGTGCAGGTCATGGTGCCGTTCGTGCGTACGTTGGGACAGGCCAAACGCGTGACAGAGTTGCTTGGACGCCATGGACTCAAGCGGGGTGAAAACGAACTGAAGCTGATCATGATGTGCGAAATCCCCAGCAACGCCATCCTGGCCGAGCAGTTCCTGGAGTATTTCGATGGCTTCTCCATTGGCTCCAATGACCTGACCCAGCTCACACTGGGTCTGGACCGCGATTCCGGTCTGGAGTTGCTGGCCGCCGACTTTGATGAGCGCGATCCCGCCGTCAAGGCGCTGATCAGCCTGGCCATTACTGCCTGCCGCAAGCAGGGCAAGTACATCGGTATCTGCGGCCAGGGCCCCAGTGACCATCCCGACTTTGCGCAGTGGCTGGTGGGTGAGGGCATCTCGTCGATCTCGCTCAATCCGGATTCGGTGATCGCAACCTGGCAGAAACTCGCAGCCTGATGACGCAGCCACCGACCACACGCCGTTGGCGCCTGCACGCGGGCCTGCTGACACTGTGGTTTGTGGCTTCCTTCGGGACGGTTTTTTTCGCCCGCGACCTGCAAATGGTTGTGGCGAACTGGCCGGTGGGCTTCTGGTTCGCCGCCCAAGGTTCCGTGCTGGTCTTCATTGCGGTAGTGGTCCTGTACGCTTGGGCCGCCAACCGCCGGGAGGGTCCCGAGCCGGGCTTTGACGCCGTGGCGTACAGCACCTACAAGCGCAAACTGCACCGCCGGTTTGGCTGGTATGTGCTGGCCCTCGTGGGCTCGCTGGTTGCGTTGGCGTTTGCTGAACGGCTGGGCCTGTCCAAGGTCTGGGTGGCGGGTATCTTCCTGTCGGCCACGTTGGTGATGTACGCCGTGATTGGCGTCTATGGGCGCACGGCTGACGCCTCCGAATACTACGTGGCCGGTCGGCGCATTCCTGCGGTGTACAACGGCATGGCCACCGCCGCGGACTGGATGAGCGCCGCGTCGTTCATCAGCATGGCCGGTGGGCTGTACCTGCAGGGTTTTTCCGGTTCGGGCTCGCAGGCAGGTGGTCTGGCCTATGTGCTGGGCTGGACCGGTGGCTTTTGCCTGGTGGCGCTGCTGGTGGCGCCGTACCTGCGGCGCATGCGGCTCTATACCGTGCCGGACTATTTTGCGCTGCGCTTTGGCGGGCGCTGGCCGCGCATGATCGCGGCGCTGGCGGCTGTGCTGTGTTCGTTCACCTATGTGGTGGCACAGATCTATGGCGTGGGGCTCATCACGTCCCGGCTGACGGGGGTGCACTTTGAGATCGGCATCCTGCTGGGGCTGGGTGGCGTGCTGGTGTGCTCGTTTCTGGGCGGCATGCGGGCCGTGACCTGGACCCAGGTCACGCAGTATGTGGTCATCATTCTGGCGTTCCTGATTCCGGTGTCATGGCTGTCGTACAAGCAGGTGGGCAACCCGCTGGCACCGCTGGTGTATGGCCAGCAGTTGCAGAAAATTGCGGCTTTCGAGCAGCAATTGAAGGATTCCCCGGCGGAACGGCAGGTGGTGGAGGAGTTCGCCCGACGTGCCAAGACCTTCGAGAAGAAGCTGCAGGACGTAGAGGGCTCGCTGCAAACTGATCGACAGGAACTGCGCCGGCAACTGCGGGCCCTGGGCGACATGAAGGCCGATGACGAGCGCGCCATCGCCCTGCGCCGGGAACTGGCCGCCGTGCCGAGAGATGCCAATTCCGCCCGCGAAACTTGGACGCGGGCCATGGCCGAAAATTGGGCCCGCGCCAAACCCCTGGGCGGCATGCCCGCCCACTCCACACCGTTCAGCGGTGACCCGTCGGGCTCGGCAGAGGAGCAGGCCGTGTTTCAGAATTCCCGCCTGAACTTTCTCGCCCTGATGTTTTGCCTGATGGTGGGCACGGCGGGGCTGCCCCACCTGCTGACCCGTTACTACACGACGCCAACAGTTGCCGAGGCACGAACTTCTGTAGCTTGGTCCTTATTTTTCATCGCCTTGTTGTATTTGTCGGCACCGGCCCTGGCGGTGCTGGTCAAGTACGAGGTCATGGCACATCTGGTGGGGCAGCCGTTTGACAGCCTGCCGTCATGGGTGGCGCAGTGGGCACGCGACCCCAGCCTGCTGACGGTGGCCGATGTCAACGGCGACCACATCCTGCAGTTCGCCGAGTTGAAGATGGGAGCTGACCTGATCATGCTGGCTTCGCCGGAAATTGGCGGGCTGCCCTATGTGGTGTCGGTTTTGGTTGCGGCCGGGGGGCTGGCCGCGGCGCTTAGCACGGCCGATGGGCTGCTGCTGACCATTGGCAATGCCATGGCCCACGACGTGTACTTTGAAGGGGACGGTGACAAGGCACAGGCCATGCGCCGTGTCATGTGGTCCAAGTTTGCGCTGCTGGTGGTGGCGCTGATTGCCGCCTATGTAGCGGCCCAGCGACCAGCCGGCATTCTGTACCTGGTGTCGGCATCGTTCTCGCTGGCCGGGGCTGCCTTTGTGCCGGTCATGGTGCTGGGCATCTTCTGGAGAGGGGCGACGCGCACCGGTGCGGTGGGCGGCATGCTGGCCGGACTGGGCGTCACCATCTACTACATGGCAATCAACCTGCCTGGCGTCCGGGCTACGCTGGGGCTGGCCGAAGAGGGGCTGTGGTGGGGCATCCAGCCGGTGTCCGCCGGCGTGTTTGGTGTTGCCGCGGGATTTGTGGTGACCGTGGTGCTGAGCCTGTTTTCACACGATTCGTCCGGTCGGGCCTAGCCATTTGCCTGTTTGTGGCTGGTGGGCTATAATCTTTGGCTTCGCCTTGCTGCACCTCAATTAGACGCTGAGGGCAGCTTTTTCTTACCCCCTGAAATTTGAGTGGGGGATATCCAAAAGGAGTATCAATGCGTCATTACGAAATCATTCTCATGATCCACCCGGATCAGAGCGAACAGGTTCCAGCTATGCTGGAGCGTTACAAAGGCATGATCACTGCCGGCGGTGGCAAGGTGCACCGTGTTGAAGATTGGGGTCGTCGCCAGTTGGTCTACATGATCAACAAGCTTGCCAAAGCCCATTACCTGTGTGTCAACATCGAGGCCGATCAGGCCGTGATGTCGGAACTGGAACACGCCTTCAAGTTCAATGACGCCGTGCTGCGCCATCTGACCGTGCTGAAGAAGAAGGCCGAAACCGGTCCTTCCTCCATGATGAAGACCGTCGAGCGCGAAGAAACGCGCAAGTCCCAACAGGCTGAATACCAAGGTTAACGTTTTTCTTGCTGACGGAGAGTGTCTGCCAATTCCCTTGAACTGAGTGCCTGTGTTGCAGAGCTGGAAGCCCTGCGCTACACACCCGCTGGTTTGCCGGCCCTGAATCTGCGACTCGAACACGAGTCTGAGGTGATGGAAGCAGGGCAAGCCAGACAGATTAAGGTGGCAGTCAAGGCGGTGGCCTTTGGCGCACTGGCAGAGCGGCTGGTCAAGCAGCCCATAGGCAGTGTCTGGAGATTCCACGGCTTCTTAGGCAACGCCCGTTACGGCAAGAACATCGTTTTCCATATTCAAGAATTTTTGCAAGATTAATTTTTTAGGAGGCCCACATGGCCACGTTCAAAAAATTCAACAAAGACAAGCGCCCCAAGCGTCCCGCACAAAACCTGCTGTTCAAGCGCAAGCGTTTCTGCCGCTTCACGGTGACCGGCGTCGAAGAAATCGACTACAAGGACATCGACACGCTGCGTGATTTCATTGCCGAAAACGGCAAGATCATCCCCGCACGCCTGACTGGCACCCGCGCGATTTTCCAGCGCCAACTGAACACCGCTATCAAGCGCGCACGTTTCCTCGCGTTGCTGCCCTATAGCGACCAGCACAAGATCTAAGGAGTACGACCCATGCAAATCATTCTGCTCGACAAGGTCGTGAACCTGGGTAACCTGGGCGATATCGTCAAGGTCAAGGACGGTTACGCACGTAACTTCCTGATCCCCTCCGGCCGCGCACGCCGCGCCACCGAAGAAGCCAAGGCCGCTTTCGAAGCCAAGCGCGCTGAACTGGAAAAGGCTGCTGCCGCCAAGCTGGCCGAGTGCCAGGCTCTGGGCGAGAAACTCGGCGGTACGACCATCAAGCTGACCCAAAAGGCCGGTGTGGACGGTCGCCTGTTCGGTTCCGTCACCAACTCCGACATCGCGGAAGAACTGGTCAAGAACGGCTACAAGGTCGTCAAGTCCCAGATCCGCATGCCTTTGGGCCCGATCAAGACGGTCAGCGACAGCACGGTCTCCGTGGCATTGCACACCGACGTGGTCGTGGACATCACCGTTTCCGTGTACGGCGAAACCGCCTAAGTCTCCAAATTGCCGGCCTGTCACGGGTCGGCAATCAACAAAAGCCGCCGGGGCTGGTCCCTTGCGGCTTTTGTGTTTTTGGGGCGGATCTATCCCGCACTTTTCACAGTTTGTCCACACGTTGCCCCCAGCCTTGTGCCTCGACGCAGCACCTGCTGCGACGTAGGATGCAGGGTTACAAGGAAATATGTCCATGTCTGCCGTTTTGTCTGCCAGCGACGCTACTGATGTCGACCGCCAAATTGCCCAACTGCGCGTGCCGCCCCATTCTATTGAGGGGGAGTCCAGCGTGCTGGGGGGCCTGTTGCTGGACAATGCCGCCTGGGACCGGGTTGGCGACATCCTGGCCGATGGGGACTTCTATCGCTACGAGCACCGGCTGATCTACGCCGCCATCGGTTCACTGGTCAACGCCGGCAAGCCGGCCGATGTGATCACGGTGTTTGAGCATATGCAGAACCAGGGTCGGGCCGAGGAGATTGGTGGTCTGGCCTACCTGAATTCCCTGGCGCAGTATGTGCCCAGTGCCAGCAATATCCGCCGCTATGCGGAAATTGTGCGGGACCGTTCCCTTTTGCGCAAACTGGTGACTGCCAGCGACGAGATTGCCACCAATGCCTTCAACCCCAAGGGTCGGCCGGTGTCGGACATCGTGGATGAATCCGAGCAGAAAATCTTCAACATTGGCGAGCAGGGCAAGCGCAATAATCAGGGTTTCCAGGCGATGGATTCGCTGGTGGTCAAGTTGCTGGACCGCGTGCAGGAGATGGCCGACAACCCAAATGATGTGACGGGTGTGCCCACAGGGTTCATCGATTTTGACCGCATGACGGCAGGACTGCAGGCCGGCGACCTGATCGTGCTGGCGGCGCGTCCGTCCATGGGCAAAACGGCCCTTGCCATCAACATTGCGGAGCATGTGGCGCTGAACGAAGGCCTGCCGGTGGCCATTTTCTCGATGGAAATGGGCGCTTCCCAATTGGCGGTGCGTATCGTCGGCTCCATTGGCCGCATCGACCAGGGGCATTTGCGTACTGGCAAGCTGACCGATGACGAGTGGCCGCGGCTGTCCGAGGCCATTGAGAGACTGCGCACCATTTCACTGCACATTGACGAAAGTGCCGGCTTGACGTCCAGCGAGTTACGCGCCAATGCACGCCGTCTGGCGCGCCAGTGCGGGCAGCTCGGCCTGATCGTGGTCGACTATCTGCAGCTGATGAGCGGCTCCAGCGGTGACGGTGAAAACCGCGCCACCGAACTGGGCGAAATCTCCCGGGGCCTGAAGATGCTGGCCCGTGAACTGAAGTGCCCGGTGATTGCCCTGTCCCAGCTCAACCGCAGTGTGGAGCAGCGCCCCGACAAGCGCCCGATGATGAGCGATTTGCGTGAATCCGGTGCCATCGAGCAGGATGCGGACATCATCATGTTCATCTACCGCGACGAGTACTACACCAAGGACCAGTGCAAGGAGCCGGGTGTGGCCGAAGTCATCATTGCCAAACAGCGTAACGGCCCCACCGGGACCGTCAAGCTGGCATTCATGCGCCAGTTCACCAAGTTCGAGAACCTGGCGCATGGCGGAGGCGGGGACTACTAATTAGTTTCCCTAATCAGTTGGGGTCAGCGCACACGCTAAAGCGAGTGGTCTGACCCGCACAAACTAGAGTACTTCACTCGCAAAGTCCGCCAGGCGCGAACGCTCGCCACGCGCCAGCGTGATGTGCCCGCCGTGCGGCCAGCCCTTGAAACGGTCCACGGCAAAGGTCAGGCCGGATGAGCCCTCGGTCAGGTAAGGCGTATCAATCTGGGCCAGATTGCCCATGCAGATGATCTTGGTGCCCGGGCCGGCGCGGGTGATCAGCGTCTTCATCTGCTTGGGCGTCAGGTTTTGCGCCTCGTCGATGATGACGTACTTGTTCATGAAGGTGCGTCCGCGCATGAAGTTCATGCTCTTGATCTTGATGCGGCTGCGGATCAGCTCATTGGTGGCGGCACGGCCCCACTCGCCAGCGCTGGTGTCGGTCTTGCCCAGCACTTCCAGGTTGTCATCCAGCGCGCCCATCCAGGGACCCATCTTTTCTTCTTCGGTACCGGGCAGGAAACCGATGTCCTCGCCCACGCTGACGGTGGCGCGGGTGACGATGATTTCGGTGTAGCGGCGGTCGTCCAGCACCTGGGTCAGGCCGGCAGCCAGCGCCATCAGCGTCTTGCCCGTGCCGGCCGTGCCGGTAAGGGTCACAAAGTCCACTTCCGGGTCCATCAGCAGGTTCATTGCGAAGTTCTGCTCACGGTTGCGGGTGGTCACGCCCCACACCGCGTTCTTCAGGTGGTTGAAGTCCCGCAGCGTCTTGATGACAGCCGTGTTGCCGCGGATTTCGGTCACGCGGGCATATAGGCTGGGCTCGCCGGGGGACTCGAAATAGACAAACTGGTTGATCTGCATACTGGGCACCACCGGCCCACTGATCTTGTAGAAGGTGTGCTGGCCTTGCTGCCAGCTTTCAATCGTCTGACCATGCGTGGCCCAGAAGTCGGTCGGCAGCGCCATAGAGCCGGCGTACAGCAGGTCGCCGTCTTCCAGGGTCTTGTCGTTCTGGTAGTCGTCGGTCGCCAGGCCCAGGGCACGGGCCTTGACCCGCATATTGATGTCCTTGGACACCAGCACCACTTCGCGCGGCGCCATGGCCTGGCGCAAGGCTTCCACCACGCCCAGGATCTGGTTGTCGGCCTTGCCCTGGGGCAGGCTGGTCGGCAGGGAATAGTTCAGTGGCTGGGTCTGGAACAACAGCTTGCCGCGGGCGTCGCGGTTGCCGGTGCTGGACAGCTGGAAGCCGGCCGTGATGTCGGCGCCCGGCGCGCCGGCCAGTGCATCGAGTGTGCGGCTGGTCTGGCGGGCATTGCGGGCGACCTCGGTCATGCCCTTCTTGTGTCCGTCCAGCTCCTCCAGAACGATCATGGGCAGATAGATGTCGTGTTCCTCAAAGCGGAATAGCGACATCGGATCGTGCAGCAGCACATTGGTGTCCAGTACGAACAGCTTGGTCGGGCCGGTGCGCACGGGCTTTCGGGAGCGAGCGGTGCCGGTGCGGGTCTCCACCTGCACCATGACAGGGGCCGCAATCGGTGCTGCGGGCGCTTGCTCAGGCACAGATTTTTCCAGCAGCGCAGCAGTGGCCCGCTTGGGTGCTTCTTTGGGGACAACTTTCTCCGTGCCGGTCCTCGCGCTGGGCGCCTTTACGGCCTCAACAGCTTCCGATTTGGGCGAGGGACGCGAAACGCTGCGGGCGGAAGTTGCAAATGCCTTGGCGGGGAGGCGGTCAGCGGGTTTGGTAGGGGCGGGGGGCAGTGGCATGGATGGGGCTCACGGAAGGGGAAGAGGGGAAGCAAAGGATCGCAAATGCAAAAAAGCCGCCCTGAGCCAAGGCGGCTTTTTCTGGTGACGCGGTTGCGATGTTCAACGGCATGGGACCATTATGCATGAGCCCGGTGGCAGCGCCAGGGTGGCGTGTGCCAAAACAACGTTGCCGTATCAGGCAGCTTTTTTCAGTGCCTTGACGGCCTTGAGCACGTCGTCCACGTGGCCGGGGACCTTGAGGCCGCGCCATTCTTCCTTGAGCGTGCCGTCGGCGCCGATCAGGAAGGTGCTGCGTTCGATGCCTTTGACCTTCTTGCCATACATGATCTTGTTCTTGACCACGCCGAACATGTGGCACATTTTTTCTTCGGTGTCGGCAATCAGTTCGAAGGGCAGTTCCAGCTTGGCCTTGAACTCGTCATGCGACTTCATGTTGTCACGGGACACGCCAAATACGGTGGCACCTGCCTTGACGAAATCCTTGTACTTGTCGCGGAACTGCATGGCTTCCGTGGTACAACCGGGCGTGTTGTCCTTGGGGTAGAAGTACAACACCATGGTATTTCCGACATGGGAGGTATTGCTGACCTTGACGCCACTGGTCGCGTTGGCTTCAAATTCAGGGAGGGGTTTGTTGACAACGATCGCCATATGGTACTTTTAGTCTCGCGTTCTGGATGTGTCAGTCAAAGTTGAGGGTTCAAACGTGACAGCGTTTTGGTTACCCTCGACTGCAACCCATGATTTTACTCTGAAAAGCACCCCGCCGGGCCCGTTAAGCACCTGCTTACAACAAAAGGGCTGCAACCACCCGGCGCCCCTCTCCTGCCAGAAAGTTGTAGGTGCGGCACGCCGCCTGGGTATCCATGGTCTCCACGCCAATGCCGCGGGTGTACAAAGACTGCATCAGGGCCGGTTGCGCAAAGCGGATGCGCGCGCCGCTGCCGAAGATGACCACCTCCGCATCCATGCCGGCGAGTCTCTCGAAGTGGCTGGTTTGCAAGTCTTCAAACCGGGCACATTCCCAGAAATAGGGCGCTGCCAGCGTGCTGATGACCAGGCTGGAGGTGAATTTTTCCCCGTTGATGGCTACCCAATCCGGGCCGTAACCAGTCACGGAGGACGCTTGTGTGGGGTCTGGAAGGAATTTCATGGGGGCGCCTGGGTGAATTTGAATGCTGCACCGCACTAGTCAGGCACGGAACTGTGGTCAAATTATAGGTTTCGCCCTGTGATCACGACTCCTGGAGGGACTTTGAGAACCATTCAAAAATCTGCCAAGCTGGCAAACGTGCTCTACGACATTCGCGGCCCCATCATGGATGCGGCCCGGCAGATGGAGGACGAGGGCCAGAAGATCATCAAGCTGAACATCGGCAACCTCGCGGTTTTCGGCTTTGATGCCCCTGAAGAAATCCAGCAGGACATGATCCGCAACCTGCCCAATTCGGCGGGCTATTCGGACAGCAAGGGCATCTTCGCCGCACGCAAGGCGGTGATGCACGAGACCCAGAAACAGGGCATCAAGGGCGTCACGCTGGACGACATCTACCTGGGCAATGGCGCCAGTGAACTGATCACCATGGCGACCAACACCCTGCTGGACAATGGCGATGAGCTGCTGCTGCCGATGCCGGACTACCCGCTGTGGACGGCGGCCACCAGCCTGTCCGGCGGCACCCCGGTGCATTACCTGTGCGATGAGGACAATGGCTGGATGCCCAATCTGGACGACATCCGCGCCAAGATCACGCCGCACACCAAGGGCATTGTGGTCATCAACCCCAACAACCCCACCGGCGCGCTGTATTCGGACGCGCTGCTGTTGTCCATCGTCGAAATCGCGCGCGAGCACGGTCTGGTGATCCTGGCCGACGAGGTGTACGACAAGGTGCTGTACGACGGTGTCAAGCACACCGCACTGGCCTCGCTGTCCACCGATGTGTTTACGTTGACCTTCAATTCGCTGTCCAAGAGCTACCGCTCCTGCGGCTACCGCGCCGGCTGGATGGTGGTCTCGGGCGACAAGAAGCGGGCCAGCGACTACATCGAGGGCCTGAACATGCTCTCCAACATGAAGCTGTGCTCCAACGTGCCCGGTCAGTGGGCGATCCAGACCGCGCTGGGCGGCTACCAGAGCATCAACGACCTGGTGTGCGAGGGCGGCCGCCTGCGCCGTCAGCGCGACCTGGCCTACGAGCTGATCACCGCGATTCCCGGCGTGAGCTGCGTCAAACCGAGTGCGGCGCTGTACATGTTCCCGCGCCTGGACCCCAAGGTCTATCCGATTGCGGACGACCGCCAGTTCTTCCTGGAGCTGCTCAAGGAAACCCGCGTCATGCTGGTGCAGGGCACCGGGTTCAACTGGAAGCAGCCGGACCATTTCCGCATTGTTTTCCTGCCGCATGAGGACGATTTGCGCGAGGCCATTGGCCGCATCGCCAAGTTCCTCGAAAGCTATCGCAAGAGCCACGGCACGCAAGCCGCGGCACCGGCGCCATCTGCTATTAAATTGGTAGCTGCTCGCGCTTGATCCACGAGGGCTAGAGCCCTGTTTTACCTTTAGAGACTGTATGAAACCCATTCAAGTAGGCCTGCTGGGCATTGGCGTCGTCGGCGCCGGCACATTCAACGTGCTCAAACGCAACCAGGAAGAAATCCAGCGCCGCGCCGGCCGTGGCATCGTGATCACCATGGTGGCCGATCTGGATGTGGCCCGCGCAAAGGACATCGTCGGACCCGATGTGAAGGTGGTCAACGACGCCCGCGCCGTCATTGCCAACCCGGATATCGACATCGTCATCGAACTGATTGGTGGCTACGGCATTGCCAAGCAGTTGGTGCTGGAAGCGATTGCCGCTGGCAAGCACGTGGTGACCGCCAACAAGGCCTTGCTGGCTGTGCACGGTACCGAAATCTTTGCCGCCGCGTCTGCCAAGGGCGTGATGGTGGCGTTCGAGGCCGCCGTGGCCGGTGGCATTCCGATCATCAAGGCGCTGCGCGAGGGGCTGACTGCCAACCGCATCCAGTGGATCGCCGGCATCATCAACGGCACCACCAACTTCATCCTGTCCGAAATGCGCGACAAGGGTCTGGACTTTGCCGTGGTCTTGAAGGAAGCGCAGCGCCTGGGCTACGCCGAGGCCGACCCCACCTTCGACATCGAGGGCGTGGACGCCGCGCACAAGGTCACCCTCATGTCGGCCATTGCGTTTGGTATTCCCGTGCAGTTTGACAAGGCCTATGTGGAAGGCATCACCAAGCTGGGCGCTACCGATATCAAGTACGCGGAACAGTTGGGCTACCGCATCAAGCTGCTAGGCATCACCAAGCGCACGGCAAAGGGCGTGGAACTGCGCGTGCACCCCAGCCTGATCCCGTCCAAGCGCCTGATCGCCAATGTGGAAGGTGCCATGAACGCTGTCGTCGTCAACGGCGACGCGGTGGGCAACACCCTGTACTACGGTAAGGGCGCCGGCTCCGAGCCCACCGCCAGTGCGGTGATTGCCGATCTGGTGGACATCACCCGCCTGCACACGGTGGACGCAGCCAACCGCGTGCCGCACCTGGCCTTCCAGCCCAATACGTTCGACAAGGCCATGGACTCGCTGCCCGTGCTGCCGATGGGCGACGTGGTGACCAGCTACTACCTGCGCCTGCGCGTGGCCGACCAGGCCGGCGTGCTGGCCAAGGTGACCGGCATCCTGGCCGAAGCCGGCATCAGCATCGACGCCGTGCTGCAGCGCGAAGCGGACGAAGTGGGCGGCGAGGGCGCCACCCAGACCGACCTGATCATCCTGACGCACGACTGCCAGGAGGCCAAGATGAACGCTGCACTGGACCAGATGCAGGCACTGCCCACCGTGCTGCAACCCATTGTGCGTATCCGCAAGGAAGAACTCGCCTGATCGGCCTTGTCGTCAAACTGTACGGCAGTCTGAGAGAGTAAAACGTCATGAAAATTGAATCAATTCGCCTGAAGAACTTCAAAGTCTTCCGCGACGTGCATCTCACGGATATGCCTTCATTTGTTGTTGTCGTTGGCGCAAATGGTGCGGGAAAGACAACCTTGTTCGACGTGTTCGGTTTTTTGCATGACTGCCTGAAAACCAATGTTCGGCAGGCTTTGGACAGCCGTGGTCGATTTAGAGAGGTCCTCAGTCGAGATAGTTTAGATGACACTATATTGATTGAAATTCAATATCGGATGCCAATAGCCGGCGTTGACAGATTGGTCACCTATTCGCTGGAAATTGGTGAGCATAGCAATGTCCCGTATGTAAAGCGCGAAGTGCTGCGTTACAAACGTGGGCGCTATGGGAGTCCCTATCGATTTCTGGACTTCACAAACGGCCAAGGGTTTGCTATTACCAATGAGGAAGAGTTCAACACCTCCGATGATGATCTCACTCGGGAATTTCAAACCGTAGCCCCGGATACCTTGGCAATAAAGGGACTGGGGCAGTTCGAGCGATTTAAGGCGGCAAACGCATTTCGTCAATTGATGGAGTCATGGCACGTTTCAGACTTTCATATAAGTTCTGCTCGCGGGCGCAAAGAGGCTGCCGGTGAGTCAGAGCATTTGTCTGAAACAGGTGACAATTTGCCACTGGTAGCGCGAACACTGTTTGAGCAGTACCCCGAGCAGTTTCAAAATATTTTGGCAACTATGGCTCGACGAGTACCTGGGGTTCATGCGATTGAGCCTAAATTGATGGATGACGGGTATCTCACGCTACGTTTTCAGGACGGGTCGTTTAAAACCCCCTTTCTGGATCGCTATGTATCGGATGGAACCATCAAGATGTTTGCATACTTGGTGTTGTTGAATGATCCTAAGCCGCATCCTTTGCTTTGCGTGGAGGAGCCGGAAAATCAGCTGTACCCCAAGCTAATGCCTGAGTTGGCGGAGGAGTTTCGGTTGTATGCCCAGCGTGGGGGGCAGGTGTTGGTGTCAACCCATTCGCCTGATTTCTTGAATGCTGTTGAGCTTGAAGAGGTGTACTGGTTGGTGAAGCGCGAGGGCACTACACAAATACGCCGCGCCAAAGATGATGTGCAAATTGCCGCCTACATGGCTGATGGTGACAAGATGGGCTATTTGTGGAATCAAGGCTTCTTTGAGGGCGCTGATCCTGCATGAAAGAATTGGTATTTTTGCTTGAAGGACAGTCTGAGGAGGAAATGTTGCGGGCAGTGTTGCCTCGGTTGTTTCCTGACGGTGAAGTACAGTTTCGATATATACCGTTCCAGGGCAAACAAGACCTTGAACGGCAGTTGGTTCGTCGCTTGCGTGGATATGCAAATCCGAAGGCAAGGTTTGTAATCATCCGTGACCAAGATGCAAACCCCAATTGCAAGGAAATTAAGCGACGTTTGGTAGACCTTTGTATTCAGGCAGGCAAGCCGGATGCATTGGTGCGAATTGCGTGCAAGGAAGTGGAGTCTTTCTATTTGGCCGATTTGAATGCGGTTGAATTGGGCCTAGACATCAAGGGTTTGGCAAAACAGCAACAAAGCAAGAAATTCCGCGCTCCCGACTATTTGGGATCACCGGCTAAGGAACTTGGCACATTGACGCACGGGAAATATCAGAAAGTCGGCGGGTCCAGACAAATAGGCAAGTATCTCGACATTGCCAATGTACGGTCGGAAAGTTTTAGGCAACTGATCACGGGAATTTGTAGATTAGCTACTTTTGAGAACACATGAAATACATCTCTACTCGCGGCCATGTCGGGCGCAAACGCTTCTGCGAAATCTTGCTCGAAGGCCTGGCGCCCGATGGCGGCCTGTATCTGCCCGAGAGCTATCCGCAGGTCGGCGACGCCACGCTGGCGCGCTGGCGCACGGTCTACCACAGCCAGGGTTACGCGGCGCTGGCATTCGAGATTCTGTCGCTGTACATCGACGACATCCCGCCGACCGACCTGCGCGCCATTTGCGACAAGACCTACACGGCCGAAGTCTTTGGCACCGGCGAGATCGTGCCCCTGCGCCATCTGGAGGATGGCCTGTGGCTGGAAGCCCTGTCCAATGGCCCCACGCTGGCCTTCAAGGACATGGCCATGCAGCTGCTGGGCAACCTGTTCGAATACGAACTGGCGCGCCGCGGTGAGCAGCTCAACATCCTGGGTGCCACCAGCGGCGACACCGGTAGCGCGGCCGAGTACGCGATGCGCGGCAAGAAGGGCGTGCGCGTCTTCATGACCAGCCCGCATGGCCGCATGAGTGCCTTCCAGCAGGCGCAGATGTTCAGCCTGATGGACGCCAACATCTACAACATCGCCATCAAGGGCGTGTTCGACGACTGCCAGGACATGGTCAAGGCCGTCTCCAGCGACCTGGAATTCAAGCGCAAGTACCGCATCGGAACCGTCAACTCCATCAACTGGGCGCGCTTGCTGGCCCAGGTGGTGTACTACTTTGCCGGCTACATCCAGGCTACCGAAACGAACTCGCAGAAGGTCAGCTTCACCGTTCCATCGGGCAATTTCGGCAATGTCTGCGCCGGCCATGTGGCGCGCATGATGGGCCTGCCGATCGACCAACTAGTGGTGGCCACCAACGAGAACGACGTGCTCGACGAGTTCTTTCGCACCGGCGTCTACCGCGTGCGCGGCAGTGCGGATACGCATGAGACCTCCAGCCCGTCGATGGACATTTCCAAGGCGTCCAACTTCGAGCGTTTTGTGTTTGACCTGCTGGGCCGCGATGGTGCGCGCACCGCCGACCTGTTTGGTGCCCAGTTGGGCCAGAACGGGCGCTTCGACCTGCGTGCCGACCCGTCCTTTGCCCAGGCGGCCAGCCGCTACGGCTTTGTCAGCGGCAAGAGCACCCACGCCGACCGCCTGGCCACGATTCGCGACACCTGGCAGCGCCACGGCGTGATGATCGACACCCACACCGCCGACGGTGTCAAGGTGGCGCTTGAAAACCGCAAGCCCGGCGTGCCCATGCTGGTGATGGAAACCGCGTTGCCCATCAAGTTTGCCGAGACCATTGTCGAAGCCCTGGGCCGCGAGCCGGACCGGCCGGCCAAGTTTGTCGGCATCGAAGATCTGCCCAAACGCGTACAGGTCATGGATGCCGACGTGGCCGCCATCAAGGCTTTGATTGCCGCCGAGTGCGTGGCGTCCTAACCTCTGCATGATCGCTCCATCGCGCCCCCCCCTGTTGCCGCTGGACGAGGCCCTGGCGCGGCTGCTGGCTGTTGCCACGCCACTGGCTGGTGTTGATGCCGTGCCGGTAGGTGAGGCCGATGGCCGGGTGCTGGCGGCAGATGTGGTGTCCGCCCTGCACGTGCCGCCGCAGGACAACAGCTCCATGGATGGCTACGCCGTGCGCTGCGCTGACCTGGGTGCTCCGGGTGTGCAGTTGCCCGTGTCGCAGCGCATTCCGGCCGGCTCCGCTGGCGCGCCGCTGCAAAGTGGCACGGTGGCCCGCATCTTCACCGGCGCGCCGGTGCCGCAAGGGGCCGATGCCATCGTCATGCAGGAAGATTGCATGGTGCTGGATGGGACTGACACCCCGCAGGTCCAGATCAACACACTGCCAACGCAGGGGCAATACATCCGCCGCGCCGGCGAGGATGTGGCCCGTGGCGACGTCGTGCTAGCCCAAGGCCAGCGCCTGGGGCCAGCCGAACTCGGCCTGGCCGCCAGCATCGGCATGGCGACGCTGGCCGTGGCACGTCGCCCGCGTGTGGCGCTGTTTTCCACCGGGGATGAACTGGTGATGCCCGGCACCGTGGCGCCGCAGGACATGCCCCCTGGTGCCATCTACAACTCCAACCGCTTTTTCCTCGCCGCCTTGCTGCGTCGCATGGGTTGTGTGGTCACCGACCTGGGCATCGTGCCCGACCACCGCGAGGCCACCGTGCACGCGCTGCGCGATGCGGCACAGTCCCACGACGTGATCCTGACCAGCGGCGGCGTCTCCGTGGGCGAAGAGGACCATATCAAGCCCGCCGTGGAAAGCCTGGGCACGCTGGACCATTGGCAGATTGCCATGAAGCCGGGCAAACCCTTTGCGCACGGACGCATTGGCGCGGCGCATTTCCTGGGTCTGCCGGGTAACCCGGTTTCCAGTTTTGTGACCTTTGCCGTGCTGGTGCGGCCGTTTCTGCTGCAACTGCAGGGCATGCACCAGGTTGCTATGAAAAGCGTAGCTGCTCGCGCAGACTTCACGTGGGCCAGACCTGATAAACGCCGTGAGTTTCTGCGCGCCCGGCGCAATGACCAGGGCGGCCTGGAGCTGTTTCCCAATCAGAGTTCCGGCGTGCTGACCTCGGCCGTCTGGGGCGATGGCCTGATCGACAACCCGCCCGGCTGCGCCATCGCCGCGGGCGACACGGTGCGCTTTGTGCCGTTTGCGGAGTTGCTGGCATGAAGGTCCACATCAAGTACTTTGCCTCCATCCGCGAGGTGATCGGGCAGGGCGCCGAAACGCTGGACACGCCTGCGCCCACACTGGCGGCCTTGCGCGAGGCGCTGATTGCGCGCGGTGGCGCCTATGCTGAAGTGCTGGCGCGCGGCAAGGCGGTGCGTGTGGCGCTGAACCAGACGCTGTGCGACGAGTCGACGTCGCTGGTGGAGGGGGCCGAAGTAGCCTTCTTTCCCCCCGTCACCGGCGGCTGAGCTACGGTGGTTAGCTGTCCAGCAGTGCCAGCAGGCGCTGCGTGGCCTGTGGCGTGGCTGCCGTCATCGGCGAGCGCAAGCCGTCCTGCAGCAGCCCCTGGTGTGCCAGTGCGGCCTTGATCAACGCCGGGTTGGGCTCGGCAAACACCGCATCCACCATGGGCGCCAAGGCCTGCCAGAGGCTGCGCGCCGGTGCCAGTTGGCCGGCCCGCAACTGGGCCACCAGGGCCACAAATTGCGCGGTGCACAGGTGGGCGCAGGCGGCAATGGCGCCCACGCCGCCCAGCGCCAGGGTGCCAAAGATCTGCGCGTCCTCCCCGGCCAGCACCTGCAGGCGGCCATCGGTGATCAGCGCCTGCGTCTTGCGCGCATCGCCGCCGCAGTCCTTGATGGCTTGGATGTTGGGATGGTCGGCCAGCGCCAGGAGCGTTTCCGTGCTGATGCCCACGCCGGTGCGGTAGGGAATGTCGTAGACGACCAGCGGCTGCGTGGCGGCATCGGCCAGCGTGGTGAACCACTGCAGCAGCCCGGCCTGGGATGGGCGGATGTAGTGGGGCGCCGGCACCAGCAGGCCGGCAATCGGCCGCGTGCACAGCTCCCGCACCCAGGCCGTGGTCTGGCCCAGGTGGTAGCCCGACAAGCCCATGACCACAGGTAGCGTGCCGGCGGCCTTGAGCACGGTGTCCAGCACGGCCAACTGTTCAGCATCATCCAGGGCGGCTGCCTCGCCGGTGGAGCCGCAGGCCACAAAGCCGCGCACACCGGCAGCGGCGTAGTGCCGGACCAGGCCCGCCAGGGCTTGGTGGTCGATTGCGCCACCACGGAAAGGGGTTACCAGGGGAATCCATAGCCCCGAGAAATCGAAAGACGTTCGCATGCATGCATCCTTTTTGTCAAAGATGACCGATGGGTGAAACCGCCATCGGATGCGCGCGAAAAAACAAAAAGGGGAGGTGGGGTCTTTTTGCGGTTCCGTCGCTCATCTGAGGACGGAACCACGGGCTCCGGTCAGATGAGCCTGGGTTTTTGCGGTTTGCGGGCGTTCGCCACCACACAATCGACACGGCGAACAGCCATGGGCGAGTGGGAGTGGTGGATTGCGGGCATGGCTTGAGTTTAGCAGCGCGGCGATGCCACAATTCAGGCATGACATCGACCCCGGCACCGCGCGTTTCCATCCAGACCGAAGACTTTGACCTAGGCCAGGTCGTGGACGCCCTGCGTGCCGGTGACCACCGGGTCGGCGCGGTGTGTACCTTTGTGGGAACGGTGCGCGACCGCAATGTGGTCAGCGCGGACCCGGCGGGTTCGGTGCAGTCCATGGAGCTGGAGCACTATCCCGGCATGACCGAAAAGGCCATCGAGGCGATGATCGACGAGGCGCACCGCCGCTTCGACATCTTTGGCGCCCGCGTCATCCACCGCATTGGCGTGCTGCAGCCGGCCGACCAGATCGTGCTGGTGGCCGTCACCTCCGCCCACCGCGGCGAGAGCTTCAAGGCCTGTGAATTCCTGATGGACTACCTGAAGACCCAGGCCCCGTTCTGGAAGAAGGAGCAGACCGCCACCGGCGCCCAGTGGGTGGATGCCCGCGTCAGCGACGATGAGGCGCTGGCCAAGTGGGGTATTCAGGCGAAGAATGCCTGATCGCGCCTGAGCCCCCACAGTCTGCTGCCGCACATACGGGTCGGCGACTTCCCCGGACACTGGATGCGGGCGTATCGCCCCTGGGTTTGTGTGTTGACGAGGTGCATGGATTCAGTTGAGCCCCGACCTGTAGATGGTCGGGGATTTTTTATCCGTTGTGTAGTCCATCGCACGGAGCGGCGGTGCGCTAGTCCCTATTCTGGGCTGCTCATCCACGAAAGAAACTATGAACCGCCTTCCATTCTTGATTCCCCTGGTGCTGTCGCTTGGCTTGCTCGGGTGCGAGCGCCCCGCGGCTGTGGTGGCTGTGCCTGCCGCCCCCATCGTGTTGCAGAGCACGGTTCCCGGTCCTGCAGGGCCCCAGGGGGAGCCAGGTAAAGTCGGTGCCACGGGAAACACGGGCGCCACAGGAAACACCGGTAATACCGGAGCTGAAGGCAGCGTCGGTGCGCCGGGCTATACCGGTGCAACCGGCAGCACAGGCGCCACGGGAGACACTGGTGCCACTGGCAACACGGGTGCAACCGGCAAGACCGGCACCGGAACGACCGTGGTGGTCGTTCCCCCACCACCGGTACCGGCGCGATAAGCGTTCGCCGTCAACGGCGCATGTCTGTCCCCTCCTGCAGTTGGCAGGCGGTTCAGTTCAGGTAGGTGGGCCTGGGGGCGTCCGGCGCGAAATCGGCCTCGTCCACCACCTGGTCCTCCAATTTGAGGGGCATGGCGGCGGTCGTGCAAAAGTTCCACTCCGCCTGTTCCAGTGCCTTGCCCAGCAACTGGATGACGGCAAACACCATGTCGGCCGGCAGATCGAGCTGGAAGCTGCGGGTGGATGGGGGATCTTCCAGCAGTTCGCGGAAATTCATGTGCATCACGCCATCGCCCTTGGGGGTCAGGTTGATCTCGGTCACCAGCAGCGGGGTGTCTCCCAGCGGGCGGCGGGTGGCGGTGTCGCGGTAGGGGGTGTTGAAATCGGCGTTCTGGACGGCTTCTTCGCGGCGGGCATCGGCCAGCAGGGCGCGCGTCTGCGGGCCTATGGCTGCCAGGTCCACGCCGCCATCGGTTTGGGCGTTGGCGGGAACAGCAAAGTGGTCCACCACGACCTGGTTGATCAGCGGCCACAGGCGCTGGGCCATGCGCCGGGTCAGCCACATCCGCACCTCGTCGCCCGCGCTGGAGTTCACACGGATCAGGATGCGATCCTGCTCGACGTGGTAGTGGATCGAGAGCTGGCGAATGTCCATACTTTGATTTTAGTCAGTCCATGGCAGGGCGATCCCTCTTGAAATAGCGTGGTTGAACCCAAGGTCTGAGCCAACCGGAGGATTACTATGCGAATCGACAAACTCACCACCAAGTTTCAGGAAGCCCTGGGCGAGGCCCAGACCTTGGCACTGACCCATGACCATGCCTACATCACACCCGCCCACGTGCTGGTGGCCATGCTGCGCCAGGAGGACGGCCCCAAGGCCCTGCTCCAGCGCGCCGGCGTGAATGTGCCGCAGTTGCTGACGGCGGCAGAAGCTGCCCTGAAAAAGCTGCCTGAGGTGCAGGGGCAGGACCAGATTTCGGTGGACCGTGACATGGGCGCCTTGCTGCAGGCGGCTGAAAAGGAGTCCATCAAGCGCGGCGACCAATTTGTGGCCAGCGAACTGTTCCTGCTGGCGTTGTCCGACAGCAAGGCCGACATCGGCAACATCGCCCGCACCAGCGGTCTGACGCGCAAGAGCCTGGAGACTGCCATCAGCGCCGTGCGCGGCGGTCAGGCCGTGGACAGCGCCGATGCCGAGGACCAGCGCGAATCGCTGAAAAAGTACTGCATTGACCTGACCGAGCGCGCCCGCATGGGCAAGCTCGACCCCGTGATTGGCCGCGACGACGAAATCCGCCGCGCCATCCAGGTGCTGCAGCGCCGCACCAAGAACAACCCCGTGCTGATTGGCGAGCCTGGCGTGGGCAAGACTGCCATCGTCGAAGGACTGGCCCAACGCATCGTCGCAGGGGAAGTGCCGGACTCACTCAAGGGCAAGCGCGTGCTGAGCCTGGACATGGCCGCCCTCCTGGCCGGTGCCAAGTTCCGTGGGGAGTTTGAAGAGCGCCTGAAGAATGTGCTGAAAGACCTGGCCAAGGATGAGGGCCAGACCATCGTCTTCATCGACGAGTTGCACACCATGGTCGGTGCCGGCAAGGCCGAAGGCGCCATGGATGCCGGCAACATGCTCAAGCCCGCGCTGGCGCGTGGCGAGCTGCATTGCGTGGGCGCCACCACGCTGGACGAGTACCGCAAATACATTGAGAAAGACGCCGCGCTGGAGCGCCGCTTCCAGAAGATCCTGGTGGGCGAGCCCACGGTGGAGGCGACGATTGCCATCTTGCGCGGCCTGAAAGAGCGCTACGAGGTGCACCATGGCGTGGACATCACCGACCCGGCCATCGTGGCCGCGGCCGAACTGTCCAACCGTTACATCACCGACCGCTTCCTGCCGGACAAGGCGATCGACCTGATCGACGAGGCCGCCTCCAAGATCAAGATCGAACTGGACTCCAAGCCCGAGGTCATGGACAAGCTCGACCGCCGCCTGATCCAGTTGCAGATCGAGCGCGAAGCTGTCAAGAAGGAAAAGGACGAAGCCTCGCGCAAGCGCCTGGAGCTGATTGACGACGAGATCAAGAGCCTGCAAAAGGAAATTGCCGATCTGGACGAAATCTGGAAGGCCGAAAAAGCCACCGCACAGGGCAGCGCCCAGGTGCGCGAGGACATCGACAAGCTGCGCCAGCAGATTGAGACGCTGACCCGCAAGGGCGACCTGGCCAAGGTGGCCGAGCTGCAATACGGCAAGCTGCCCGAAATGGAAAAGCGCCTGAAGGAAGCCCAGGCCAAGGAAGCCGGCAAGTCCAAGAACGGCGACGGCGCCGCACGCCAGTTGCTGCGCACCCAGGTCGGTGCCGAAGAAATTGCCGAGGTGGTGAGCCGCGCCACCGGCATTCCCGTGGCCAAGATGATGCAGGGCGAGAAGGACAAGCTGCTACAGATGGAAACCAAGCTGCACGACCGCGTGGTCGGCCAGGACGAGGCCATTGGCGCTGTGGCTAATGCCATCCGCCGTTCACGCTCGGGTTTGAGCGACCCCAATCGCCCGACCGGCTCCTTCCTGTTCCTCGGCCCCACGGGCGTCGGCAAGACCGAGCTGTGCAAGGCGCTGGCGGGCTTCCTGTTTGACAGCGAGGAGCACCTGATCCGCATTGACATGAGCGAGTTCATGGAGAAGCATTCCGTGGCCCGCCTGATCGGCGCGCCTCCGGGCTATGTGGGCTACGAGGAGGGCGGCTACCTGACCGAAGCCGTGCGCCGTAAACCCTACGCCGTGCTGCTGCTGGACGAGGTGGAAAAGGCCCACCCGGACGTGTTCAACGTGCTGCTGCAGGTGCTCGACGATGGCCGCCTGACCGACGGCCAGGGCCGCACCGTGGACTTCAAGAACACCGTGATCGTGATGACCAGCAACATCGGCAGCCAGCTCATCCAGAGCATGGTGGGTCAGGACTACGAGGACGTGAAAGAGGCGGTGACGGGCGAGCTGAAGAACCATTTTCGCCCCGAGTTCCTCAACCGTATCGACGAGACCGTGGTGTTCCATTCGCTGGATGCATCGCACATCGCCAACATTGCCAAGATCCAGCTGGCCACGCTGACCGCGCGCCTGGCCAAGATGGATCTGGCGCTGGAAGTGAGCGATGCCGCCGTGGCCGAACTGGCCAAGGTCGGGTTCGACCCGGTGTTTGGCGCACGGCCTTTGAAGCGCGCCATCCAGCAGCGCATCGAGAACCCGCTCTCGAAGCTGCTGCTCGAAGGCAAGTTCGCGCCCAAGGACACGATTCATGTGGGTGTGGACCCCATCCAGGCGCCGGGGCAGTTCAGCTTCACGCGCGCAACGGTCTGACGTCTACGGGCGGCAGGGCGGCCAAGAAGCCCTGTCGCCAGTTGGACGATCCCGGCGGCAAAGGCGCCTTAGCATGGGCGTCTTTGCCGCTTTTTCATTGGAAGTCCACCATGACCCTTACCCGAACCATTCCCGGTGACTTTGACGACGTATCGCCCACCGCCCAGCGCGCTGTTCCCGCGGGCTTCAAGCCGGTGGAGATTGGCGGCGCCTTCATTGCCGCAAATGGCCCGTTGTACGCCAGGTGGACCGGGCAGCAATTGTTGCTGGGCTTTCGCGTGGAGGAGCGGCACACCAACCCGCTCAAGATCTGCCACGGCGGCATGCTCGCCACCTTTGCCGACATGGCCATTCCCTGTGCGGCGTTCTACCAGGCGGATATGTCGTCGCGCTTTTTGCCCACCATCAGCCTGCAGGTGGACTACATGGGCCCGGCCATGCTGGGCGCCTGGGTGCAGAGCGAGGCGCAGGTGCTGCGCACCACCCGCAACATGCTGTTCGGCCAGGCCATGGTCACGGCCGACGGTGAGCCGGCCCTGCGGGTGAGTGGCATCTTCAAGCTCGGCCAGGTCATAGCCAACGGCGAGCGCAAGGACCCGTTCGGTGTCCTGTAACTAGCCCCACACCACCGAACGCATGGAGATGGACGCCGCCTGAAAGCCGGTGTTCATGAAGCGCGGTGCCTCGCCAGCGCGCACGGCACCGGCGGCGTAGAGCAGCGGCAAGTAATGTTCGTAGGTCGGGTGGGCCATCTGGGCCATGGCGCCCAGGGCCTGGAAGTTGGACAGGGTGGACAGGTCGCCCTTTTCGATTTGCGTCTGCACCAGGGTGTCGAACTCCCGGGCCCAGTCATAGGCCTGCATCACACTGGCATCCCGGCGCGCCGCGCGTAGGTTGTGCACGATGTTGCCGCTGCCCACGATCAGCACGCCGCGTTCCCGCAGACCCTGCAGTTGCTGACCCAGGGCGTAGTGTTCTGACGGTGGGCGGTTGTAGTCCATGCTGAGCTGCAGCACCGGGATGCTGGCTTGCGGGAACATGGGCTTGAGCACCGACCAAGTGCCGTGGTCCAGTCCCCAGACGTCGGCATCCACGCCCAGGGCGGTGCCGGTGGATGGGGACTTGAGTTCGCGCGCCAGGCTGGCGGCCACGGCCGGGGCTCCCGGTGCCGGGTACTGCTGGTCGAACAGCGCCTGCGGAAAACCACCAAAGTCGTGGATGGTCTTGGGACGGGCCATGCCGGTGATCTGCCAGCCGCCACGCGTCAGCCAGTGGGCCGAGATGCACAGGATGAGCTGGGGCTGTGCCGTGCCGCGCGCCAGCAGCTCGGCACCCAGGCTTTGCCAGCCGCGCCGCCAGGGGTTGTCCTCGATGGCGTTCATCGGGCTGCCGTGGCCCATGAACAGCACCGGCATGCGCGGTGAGGGTTTGAGCGATTGCAGCAGGGGAGCGGCATCGGAGAGGGCGGTCATGAAAACTCCGGGCAGGGCGGCCAGTGTGGCCAGGGTGTGTCGGCGGTGCATGGAGGATGGAGCCGCTTGGTCGGGGTGAAGTTCCCTGGAAGACCACTTTCCCTCAATGAATATTGGTCGAATTGGCATCCAGCCCTCGCAAAATATGCGTGAGTAGCTATTGTATTGATAGCAATTGATGGCGCTCTGTGCGCGGTCGCACAGATGGTCTGCCGTTTTCTCCCTAGCCTGTGGCATCCAACCAAGGACGCCACCATGACTACGACACTTTCTCCCGTTCTCCGCTCCATCACCATTGCGTTTGCTTTGGCCAGCCCCATGGCAGGCGCACTGGCAGGCCCATCGCCAGCATCGGCCGAGGCCCAGGCCCGTTACCGCGAGGACATGGCGGTGTGTGCCAGCGGGCAATCCAACCAGCCGGCGAGCGTCTGCCGCACGGAGGCGCGCAATGCCCTGGCGGAAGCCCGGCGGGGCGGTCTGAACGATGCACCCACCGAATACGCCCGCAACGCGGTGGTGCGGTGCGCTGAGTTTCAGAGCAATGACCGTTCGGCCTGCGAGGCACGTGTGCGCAACCCCACACGCCTGGAGGGCAGCGTTGAGGGTGGCGGCCTGTTGCGCGAAACCGTGACGGTGACACCGGTGCAGTGAGCATGGGTTGCACTGCGCATGAAACCGATACAACCTTCCGCAATGCATGCGGAACGCAAGGCGCCGACCGGCATCGTCGGGTTTGATGCCATCACCGGTGGCGGTTTGCCGCGCGGCCGCACCACGCTGCTGGTCGGTGGGCCGGGTTCCGGCAAGACGGTGTTTGCCCTGCAGTTCCTGGTGCATGGCGTGCAGCATTGCAAAGAGCCCGGCATTTTTGTGGCGTTTGAAGAGGCCTCCAACAGCATCCTGGCCAACGCCAGCAGCTTTGGCTGGAACCCCACCGCGACCCAGCGCAAGAAGCTGTTTTTTCTGGATGCACAACCGCAACCGGACCTGATCCAGTCGGGCGATTTTGACTTCTGCGGCATGCTGGCCGCGCTCGAAGCAAAGGCCAAGACCATCAGTGCGCGGCGCATCGTCTTTGACGCCCTCGACATTGTTCTGGCCCTGTTGCCGGACCCGCATGCGCAGCGGCGCGAAATCTACCGCCTGCATGACTGGCTGCTGGCACGCGGGCTGACCGGCATCATCACGTTGAAGGCCGACACCGATGAAAGCAATGCCGTCAGCCAGCAACCGTTTGGCTTCATGCAGTTCATGGTGGACTGCTCGGTGATCCTCAACCACAGCGTGGTGCAGGGCGTGTCGCAGCGCAACCTGCGGGTGCAGAAGTTTCGCGGCTCCAGTTTTGACGAAAACGAGTCGCCCTTCCTGATCGGTAACGGTGGCGTTGAAGTGGCGGGTGCGCGTTCGCTGGACAGTGTGGAAACCCCGGTCTCGACCGAGCGGATTTCCAGTGGGGTGGAGCGTTTGGACACCATGCTTGGTGGCGGTTACTACCGCGGTGCCAGTGTGCTGGTGACCGGCTTTTCCGGCACCGCCAAAACCACGCTGAGCGGGGCCTTTGTTCAGGCGGCCTGCCAGCGCGGCGAACGCACCCTGTTTGTCAGTTTCGACTCGGAAGGCAGTGAGGTCATTCGCAACCTGGCGTCGGTGGGCATCCGCCTGGCCCCGTTTGTGAAAAGTGGCGTGTTGCGCATGGCCTCAGCTCGCACCATCTCGGGCAGCGCCGAGACCTACTTGGTGCGCATCCAGGCTCTGGCGCGGGAGCACCGTGCTCGATGTGTGGTGATTGACCCGGTATCCACCTGGTCCAAGTCCGGCACCGACCTGAACGCACACAGCGTTGCCGAGCGTCTGATCGACTGGTCCAAGGCCGATGGCACGACCCTGCTGTGCACTCGGCTGCTCGACGAAATGTCCAGCCCGGCCGAAGGCAGCTCACCCCTGCAAATTTCGGCCCAGGTCGACACCTGGATTCACCTGAACTATCTGGTACAGGCCGGTGAGCGCAACCGTGGCCTGTCCATCATCAAGTCGCGCGGAACGGCGCATTCCAACCAGGTGCGTGAACTGATCTTGAGCGACAGCGGCGTGACGCTGGCCGATATCTACACCGCAGGCGGGGAGGTGTTGATGGGCACGTTGCGCTGGGAAAAGGAGCGTGCCGAGCGCGTGGTGGCCGAAGCCGCCGAGGTGGCCGCCAAGCTCAAAAAGGTGCGGCTGGATGCCGAGGAGGCGGAGCTGGAAGTGCGTGTGAAATCACTGCAAACCGAACTGGTGGCCAAGCAGATTGAAAAGGCGCTGCTCTTGAGCAGTTCAAAGAGCCGCGCCGGGGATGTATCGCGCGACCGTACCCGGCTGGAGGAACTGCGCGGTGCGGATGCCACGCCGCACGGGGCAGTCGGGAGCCCGCCATGAGCCGGCCGGTCGTTTTCAAGTTCAGGCTGTATATCGCCGACGATGCACTCAATTCTGCCCAGGCGCAGGCCAACCTGATGGCTCTGTGCCGTACCTATCTGGCGGACCGGTATGAGGTGGACCTGGTGGACGTGTTCAAGGAGCCCCAGCGCGCCCTGGTCGATGGCATTTTCATGACGCCCACCCTGGTCCGTCTGGCGCCGTTGCCGGTGCGCCGCATCGTCGGAACGCTCAGCCAGACGGCGCTGGTCTTGCGCGCTCTGGATCTCGATGGCGGCATCGCATGACTGCGCCACCTGTTCCCCCGCAGGCATCGACCGAAGAGGTGCTGGCCCTGATTGAGACCCTGCATGTGACCGGACAGCGCCTGGAGGAGCTGACGGCCGGGGAGGTTGACGCCGTTGCCAACCGCGAAGGTGCGCCATTCCTGCTGCGCCACGCGCAGGACCATCAGCGTACGAGCGAGGCGGCCAAGCAAAACGCCATCCTCAACGCGTTGCCTGCACACATTGCATTGCTGGACTCCCAGGGTCGGATCATCGCGGTGAACGAGTCCTGGCGGCGGTTCGCCAGCGCCAATGGTCTTTCGGGCAAAGTGTTCGCGGTGGGCCTCAATTACCTTATGGTTTGCGATGCCGCGCATGGCGAAGGGGTCGAGCAGGCGCAATCCGCAGCGGCCGGCATTCGCTCCGTACTGGCTGGGCTGCTGCCGAGCTATTCACTGGAGTACCCCTGCCACTCGCCTACCGAACAGCACTGGTTCCAGATGACGGTCACGCCGCTGTTTGAGGACCACCCCAATGGCGTCGTGATCATGCACATGGACATCAGTGTGCGCAAGGCCGCAGAGGAAAGGGTCGTGTACCTGAACCGGGTCTATGCCACGCTGAGCGGCATTAACACGCTGATTGTTCGGGTGCGGGACCGTGCCACGCTGTTCAACGAGGCCTGTCACGTCGCGGTTGGGGCGGGCGGATTCCATATGGCCCTGATCGCCACCGTGGACCAGGCCACCTGGAAAGTGGTCCTGGCCGCCTCATCGGGCGTGGATGAAGCGTTTCGGAAGGCTCTCCAGGGCTACTTCTCTTCGATTGCCAGCGGCCAACTCGGAAATACCCCGGTGGTGCGGGCCATTACACAGAAAAGGGCGGTGGTCATCAATGACCTGCCGGCCAGCGCCGAAGTCGTCTTTCGCCAGAAGTACGTCGAAGTGGGCGTCAATGCCCTGGTGATTCTGCCGTTGATCGTCTCGGGCGCGGCAGTCGGCACGCTGTTGCTGTACGCCAGCGAGCCGGATTTTTTTCGCGACGAAGAGTTGATCCTGTTGACCGAGTTGGCGGGTGATGTGTCATTCGCCATGGACCACATCGAGAAGCAGGAACGCATCGACTACCTGGCCTACTACGATGTGCTCACCGGGCTGGCCAACCAACGGCTGTTTCTGGAGCGGCTGGCGCAGTATGCGCGCAGCGCTGTGTTGGCCGGGCACGGGCTTGCGGTGTTTCTGATTGACCTGGAGCGTTTCAAGAACATCAACGACAGCCTGGGGCAGGTCGCAGGCGACGAACTCCTGCGCCAGGTCGCGCAGTGGCTCACGCGAAACGCCGGCGATACAAACCTGTTCGCGCGGCTGGGTTCTGACCATTTTGCGGCCGTGATGCCGGTGATGCGTAGCGACGGTGATCTGGTGCGTTTTCTGGACGCAAAGCTGGAGGCCTTTCAGGAGCATCCTTTTGCGCTGGGTGAGGCCGTGCTGCGCATTGGCATCAAGGTGGGCGTGGCATTACTGCCCGACGATGGTGTCGATGCCGATACGTTGTTCCGCCATGCCGAGGCCGCGCTGAAGAAGGCCAAGGCTCATGGAGACCGGTACCTGCTCTACACACCCCAGATGACACACGCCGTTGCCGGCAAGGTGGTGCTGGAAAATCAGCTGCGCCTGGCCCTGGAGCGCGGCGAGTTTGTGCTGCACTACCAGCCCAAGGTCAACCTGGGCAGTGGTCTGATGAGCAGTGCAGAAGCCCTGATCCGCTGGAATGACCCGCGTACCGGTCTGGTGCCGCCAGGCCAGTTCATCCCGGTGCTCGAAGAAACCGGCCTGATCCACGCGGTGGGGCGCTGGGCGATGCGCCAGGCGGTGACCGATTACCTGCGCTGGCGCGCCGCGGGCCTGGCGGTGGTGCGGATTGCCGTCAACGTTTCGCCCCTGCAATTGCGTGATCGCGGCTTCATCACCGAAGTGAGGGAAGCCATTGGCATTGATCCGCATGCGGCTGCGGGGCTTGAGCTGGAGATGACGGAAAGCCTGATCATGGAAGATGTCAAACACAGCATCGCCAGCCTGCAGGCCATCCGTGCCATGGGTCTTACCGTGGCAATCGACGACTTTGGCACCGGCTTCTCGTCGCTGAGCTATCTGTCCAAATTTCCGGTGGATACGCTGAAGATCGACCGTTCGTTTGTGCTGGACATGACCGCCTCGCCCGAAGGCCTGGCGCTGGTGTCCACCATCATCAACTTGGCCCATGCATTGAAACTCAAGGTCGTTGCCGAAGGTGTGGACAGCGACGAGCAACTGCGCCTTTTGCGCGTGCTGGGCTGCGACGAGATGCAGGGCTACCTGTTCAGCCAGCCGCTGCCGGTTGCGCTGTTCGAAACCCGGTATTTGAGCTCCCAGCCCTCGTGAAAAATGCGTAGACTGCTATTGTTTTGATAGTATCTTGTTCTGGAAGTGGCTCGGTGCCTTGCCCATGGCCTGCTTGAACATGGCGGAAAAGGCGCTGTCGCTGGCGTAGCCGCTGGCGGCTGCCACCTGGCTGATCGGCACGCCGCGCGCCAGTTGGGGCAGGGCGTGAGCCAGCACCGCCTGCAGGCGCCACTGCTGGTAGCTGGTGCCCAGCTCGTCACGGAACAGGCGCGCCACGGTGCGTTCGCTGGCGCCCACCTGGGCCACCCAGTCCCTTAACTGCGACCTTTCGGCCGGGTCGCGCAACACGGCCTCGCACAGGGCGCGCAGGCGCTTGTCACCGTGCTCGGGGTGGGGCATGGGCACGCCCAGGGCCTGGGTGTCGGCACGGCTGATTTCGTCGGCCGCCAGGGTCATGACGGCGTTGTCGCGCGGGCCGGGCTGGGAATCTTCCAGCGCGTGCACCAGTTCGCGCAGCAGCTTGGTCACCACCAGCACGCGGCATTCCGTCCAACCCGGTGGCGTGATGGACGGGTCCAGGTCCACCGTGCGCAACTCGGCCGTTTCCAGCACCACCACGTTGTGTTGTACCTGGGGTGGAATCCACACCGCGCGGGTGGATGGCACGATGAAGGTGGTCTGGCGGTCGCCCTGGGTCACCATCACCTGCATCAGGCCGCTGGCGCAGTAGGTGAATTGCGCCCAGGGGTGCTGGTGCGGCTCGATGTGGGCGTCCATGGCCAGCGAACGGGCACGGCTGCGCACCGGCCGCTCGGGCGTCGGCGGGCGATTGACGGAGTCGTCAAAGCGCACGGGGGTGAGCAGGGGGGCCTTGCGTTTCATGGGCTGGGGGCTGCGGGCCTGGAGGACTTGGCGGGTTTTCGATGATTATTGTCTTTTTGTCGACTATCTGCTCTCAGGAGCGCCCGTAGTATTGCCTGCATGACTGCAACCACCCTCGAATCCTCCGCCGCTGCCGTTCCCTTGCAGCAGGACGCCCGCATCATCGGACTGGTCGGCCTGGCGCACGCCAGTTCGCACTTCGGCCACCTGTTGCTGCCCCTGCTGTTCCCCGTGTTCATGAAGGAGTTTGGCCTGAGCTATTCGGAGTTGGGCCTGTTGATGACCACGTTTTTTGTGGTCTCCGGCGTCGGCCAGGCCTGTGCCGGTTTTGTCGTGGACCGCCTGGGCGCACGGCCCCTGCTGTTTGTGGCCATGTGCCTTTTCATTGCCGCCTGTGTGTGTGCTTCACTGGTCACGGGCTATACCGGGCTGATGCTGGTGGCCGCGCTGGCCGGACTGGGCAATGCCACCTTTCACCCGGTGGACTTCACGATCCTGAACCAGCGTGTCTCCGCCCCGCGCCTGGGCTATGCCTTCAGCGCCCATGGCCTGACCGGCAACCTGGGCTGGGCGGCGGCGCCGGTGTTCTTTGCCGCCCTGGGTGTCACGATAGGCTGGCGCAACGCCTATGTGGCTGCCGCGCTGCTATATATCGCCATTCTGGCGCTACTGGTGTTCAACCGCGACAAACTCTCAACCCAGGTGGCGCCACGCGACCCGCACGCGGTGGCCAAGGGCCATGCCGAACACGATCTGGCGTTCATGAAGCTGCCCGTGGTGTGGTGGTGTTTTGGCTTCTTTTTGCTGTCAACCATGACACTGGCGGTGGTGCAAAGCTTTGCAGTTTCCATCCTCAAGGCCATGCATGGCATCAGCTTTGAGGCGGCCACCTACACCATCACCGCCTACATGCTGTGCGGAGCCGTCGGCATGTTCGTCGGGGGCTTTATCGCGGCCCGGGTGGCCAATAGCGACCGTGTGGTGGCCATGGCCATGGCGGCGGGTGCGGTGCTGCTGGCCCTGTGCGGCACCGGCCTGTTGGGAGCCACGCCGACCATGGTGGTGCTGGCGATCACCGGCTTTGCCATTGGCATTGGCGGTCCGTCGCGCGACATGATGATCAAGAAGGCCACGCCCAAGGGTGCCACCGGTCGCGTCTATGGTCTGGTGTACTCGGGGCTGGACACCGGTTTTGCCATATCACCGATCGTGTTTGGGGTGTTCATGGACCGCGGTTGGTATGGCGCCACCCTGCTGGGGGCCGCGCTGGTGCTGCTTTTGAGCGTGGGTGCGGCCCTCGGAGTTGGGGTGCGCACGGTGCGGGCGTAGCGCGCCAGGCTAAAGCTGGCATGATGGAGGGCTTTTCGCCCGCCTATTCTGACAATTCCATGACCGACACCGAGACCCTACCCGCCGAAACGGCTGCAACACCTGTTGCTGCCACGCCCGCCGCCAAACGGAGCGCCAAGCCCGATGTATTCCCGGTGCTGGAAAAGCTGGCGGCTCTCTACCCCAAGCTCTTTGGTGCCGAGTTCCTGCCGCTCAAACGCGGCATTTTTCAGGATTTGCAGGATGCCCATCCTGAGGCTTTTGAAAAAGACCTGCTGAAGGCGGCGCTGTCCTTCCACACCCGCTCCACGCGCTACCTGACGGCTGTGGCTTCGGGCCAGCAACGCCACGACCTGCACGGCAACGCCGTAGAGGCGATGGCGCCGGAGCACGTGCACCACGCGCTGCTGGAAACCTTTCGCCGCCGCCAGACCCGCAGCAAGGAAGACCTGCGCCCCAAACTCATTTCCCGAATCGTGCAGGCGCTGGAGGCATCTGGCCTGACACCCTTGGCCTACGCCGAGCTGGTGCGCGGCCGTGACGATGCCGCCAATGCCATGCTGGACGAGGCGCTTGTGGAGGCTGAGGCTCGTGCTGCCAAGAGCGAGGCCCTGCTGCGCGCGTATGAGGCCAGCGGCAAGACAGTGGAAGAGTTCGCCGACATGTACGGCATGGACCCCCGCGCCGTGCGCCGCATGCTGGCCCGCAAGCCGGCCAGCGCCGTTTGAGTTTTCCGCAGGGGAGAGGCCAGCATATGGTCGCGCCGTCCGCTGTGTTGCAGGCATGCGGCCTGGGCTTTGGCTATCCCAAGCAGCCGGCGCTGTTCACCAATTGGTCGGTAGACATTGCGCCGGGTGTGACCTGGGTCGGCGGTGACGAAAGCACGGGCAAGACCACGCTGTTGCGCCTGCTGGCCGGCGAGCTGCCCGCGCAGAGTGGCACCCTGCAGGTCAACGGCATTCTTTTCAAGGAACAACCCCAGTCCTACCGCAACGAAGTGGCCTGGGTAGACCCACGCACCCAGGCATTCGACACGCTCACACCCCAGGCCTATTGGGATGGCCTGCGCAGCCAGCACCCGGCGTTTGCCGATGACCTGCTGGCCGACCTGATAGGCGGCCTGGCGCTGGAGCCGCATCTGCCCAAGTCGCTGTACATGCTGTCCACCGGTACCAAACGCAAGGTCTTCCTGGCTGGTGCCTTTGCCAGCGGTGCAGCCGTAACGCTGTTGGATGAGCCCTTTGCCGCGCTGGACAAGGCGTCGATTGCGCTGGTGCTGGAGTTGTTGCAGGAGGCCGCTGCGCATACGAGCCGGGCCTGGGTGGTGGCGGACTATCTGGCGCCGGCTGGGGTTGCGTTGACAGGGACGATTGCCGACACCAAGAATGTATGATCGACAGGCTCATGCATGCGCACCCACCCTTCCAAGGAACCATATGAAAATCATTTCCCGCACTTTGACGGCATTGGCTTGTGTAACGAGTTTTGGGCTTTGTGTATCCGCCATGGCGGCAGAGAAAGTCAATATCGGCGTCGTGACCGGTCCGACATTTGTGCACACGGTGGCTGCACAGAAGTTCAAGGAAGAAATCGACAAAGCCCTGCCAGGCAAATACGACGTGATCGTGCACCATTCCGCTGCGCTGGGCAGTGAAACGCAGGTGCTGCAACAGCTTCAGTTGGGCACGGTGCAGATGAGTGTTTGCACGACAGGCCCCATCGAGGCGTTTGTTCCGGAGATCAAGGCGCTGGAAATGCCCTTCCTGTTCAGCTCCTATGAAGCGTCGGACAAGGTCCTCGACGGTCCCATTGGCCAGGATCTGCTGAAACGTTTCGAAAAGGCGGGTCTGGTTGGCATGCACTTTCTGGACAATGGATTTCGCAACGTCACCAACTCCAAGCACCCGGTCAATGGACCGGATGATTTGAAAGGTATGAAGATTCGCACGATGGAGTCGCCGACCCACCTGGCGATCTGGCGTGCCATTGGAGCCAACCCCACACCGATGGCATGGCCCATTACCACGCAATTGCAGCAGGGCGTGCTGGACGGACAGGAGAACCCCATTTCCGTCATTTCTGCCGGCAAGCTGAACGAGGCCGGTCAGAAGTACCTGTCCATCACCCGCCATGTCTATTCAGCCCTGGTTTTCGTGGGTAGCAAGCCGTTCATGGACAAGCTCCCCGCAGCTGACCGCAAGGCGTTTATGGATGCTGCAGCCGCCGCATCCGTGGCCGGCCGCAAGTTTGTGCGGGACAACGAAGCCAGCCAGCTTGCCGCCCTGAAGGCTGCTGGTATGCAAGTGGTTGAGAATCCGGACCTTGCTGCATTCCGTGCCAAGACGGAGCCGGTGTACGCCTCTCTGAGCGGTGACACGAAGAAGATCGTTGACGACATTCGCAAGACCGTCAAGTAAAAGCAGTTCGGAGATTTCATGCGTTTTAGCCATCGATTGCTGGCAATCAGTGAACAGGTCAACAGCCTGGTAGAGAAATTGTTATTGGTGGCTGGTGTCGCTATCTCTGTGGTTTTGTTTGCTCAAGTGGTGGCTCGCTACCTGGGCCACTCGCTCAGCTGGTCGGAAGAAATCGGTCGCTACCTGTTGGTGGCGACCACCTTTCTGGGCGCAACCGTCGCCTACAAGCGGGCCCACTTTATCGGTCTGGCCGGTTTTGGGGCCCGCTTCGGAATACTGGTCGAGCAGATCATCATGCGGGGCCTCCAGATCATGACGTTGGCGTGCTTCGGGCTCATCACCTGGTATGGCGTGTTCTATACGCTGAACTCCTGGGAGCAAACGTCGACGGCCGTTCAGATGCCGATGTCCTTGCCTATTGCAGTTGTGCCACTGTCGGGTGCAATATTCATGCTGCACATTCTGGCCGACATGTTGAAGAGCAAGAAGGTGGTTGCATGATCATCGTTCTGCTGTTTGCGCTCATGTTCCTGTTGATGGCGCTGGGGCTACCCATTGCGCTGTCCATCGGTTTGCCGGCGATTGGCCTCATCGTCACGCCCGGTGTTTTTCCGGATACGGTAACGCTGGCGGCGCTGGGCCAGACGGTGGTCCAGCAGTTGTTTTCCGGGGTTGATTCGTTTGACCTTCTGGCCGTGCCGCTGTTCATGATTGCCGGCTCGATCATGGAGGTAGGCGGCATTTCGCGACGCCTGATTGACTTTTGTGACAGCCTGGTTGGCTGGGCGCCGGGTGGATTGGCCGCGGCGGCCATCGTCGCATCAATGATCATTGCGGGCATTTCCGGGTCGGCTGCTGCCGATACGGCCGCTATTGGTGGGGTGGTGATTCCAGCGATGATCCGCCAGGGTTACCCGCCCGCGTTTGCTGCGGCAGTTGTCGCCGCAGGCGGATCGATTGGCATCATCATTCCGCCGTCGATCCCCATGGTGATCTTTGGTTTCATGACCAATATCTCCACCTCCCAGCTATTCGCCGGTGGGATGATGGTTGGTGTTCTTCTGGGGCTGTCTTTCATGATCGTCGCCGTATTCATCTCCTGGCGCAACGGCTACGGTGAGCGCCAGACTTTCTCCTGGCTGAAGGTTGCTGCCACCGGAAAGGCCGCGTTCTGGTCCATGGGTGCCCCCATTGTTGTGCTGGGCGGCATCTTGACGGGCGTTGTGACCGTCACTGAGGCTGCCGCGTTGGCGGTTTTTTATGCGCTGCTGGTTGGCACCGTCATCAATCGCGAGCTCTCCTGGAAGGAGTTGCCGGGGCTCATCATGCGGTCGCAGGTTCAAGCCGGTGGCATCCTGTTCATCATTGCAATGGCCAAGATCTTTGGCTGGCTGTTGGCCATGCAACAGGGCGCCCGTCTGCTCGATGTGTTTGTGAATTCACTGTCTCTGCCACCCATCGGCTTGCTGCTGCTGATCATGGCTTTGCTACTGGTGGTCGGCTGCGTCATGGAAACAACCGCTGCTTTGCTGTTGCTGGTCCCGGTGTTGGCGCTGCTGACTCCGCAAATGCAGGTTGACCCGGTTCAATTCGGGGTGCTGGTGGTGGTGAATCTGGCCATTGGCATGCTGACGCCACCTGTTGGAATCTGCCTCTTTGTCAGTTGTGGGATTGCGGGCGTTTCGCTCGGAAAAATTTCCCGTGCCGTCATGCCATTGGTTGCCGTCGCTTTCCTGGATTTGCTGATTGCGTCGCTATGGCCGCCACTCACCATGTGGCTGCCAACCCTTTTCTATCGCTGAGACAGAACGAGAGCCATTGCGCCTCCTCGGGCGGATGTGGAACCCGGGAGAGGTGTCAATCACTACTGGCCGCCACTGCCGGCCATTTTTCGCAAGGTGGGCAAGCCAACGCCCGCCGCATCGAATCCGCCGTCAACCGCCAGCACCTGGCCATTGACGTAACCGGCGTCGGAACTGCACAGGAAACCGACTACTGCGGCAATTTCTTCCACCAGACCGTAGCGGTTCAGCGGGATGACGTCGTGGTAGTCGGATCGAATGGCGGCGCTGTGAACAAGCTTGGCCATTTCCGTATCCACGGGGCCTGGCGCTACCGCATTGACCCGGATACCCACTGTGCCCAACTCCGCGGCTTGCTGTTTGGTCAGGTGAATGAGCGCTGCCTTGCTGGTGCCGTATGCCACGCGAAGGGTGCTGGCGCGCAGGCCGGAAATGGACGCGATGTTCACAACACTGCCACTTCCGCCACGCAGCATGATGGGCGTGCACGCCTGTGTGCAGATAAACGGTCCATCCAGATTGGTGGAAAGCACCGAGCGCCATTCTTCGTAGGTTGTCGTGCCGATGGTCTTGAAGACGGCAATGCCTGCGTTGTTGATCAAAGAATCAATCCGGCCAAACTGTGCGTCAATCTGGGCAACGGCCTTGGCCACCTGATCCGGTTTGGAGACGTCGCAAACCAAAGGCAGGACATGCGACGGATTACCGAGATCACGCTCGGTTTGTGTCAGCGTGACCGCATCAATATCCAGCAGCGCGACGCGATAGCCGCGAGCCAGAAACCAGCGCGCGATGCCGAGTCCGATTCCGCGTGCGCCACCGGTCACCACGGCGACAGGAGCAGGAGAGGATGGTGATGTCATATCAGTGTTTCAGTATGAATAATGAGCACCACTTTAACGCGATAATGAATCGGCCGCGCACAGTATTGGAGCGCTGCTGCACAATTTTTAGGAGACACTCAATGCAGATTTCACGCCGCTCACTGCTCGCCGCCGCTGGTGCCGGAGCCCTCGCGCTCCCTACCGCTTCCGCCTTCGCCCAAAAGGCAGAGTTCACGTACAAGTATGCGAACAACTTGCCGGTCACGCACCCCATGAATGTGCGGGCCAAGGAGATGGCCGACGCCATTCGTGCCGAGACCCATGGACGCGTCGACATTCAGGTATTTCCAAACAACCAACTGGGTTCGGATACCGACATGTTGAGCCAGTTGCGCTCGGGCGGCATTGAGTTTTTTACGCTTTCGGGCTTGATTTTGTCGACCCTGGTTCCCGCCACTTCCATTAGCGGGATTGGTTTTGCCTTTTCCGACTATGACGCCGTCTGGAAGGCCATGGATGGGGATCTGGGCGCGTACATCCGGGCCCAGATTGTCAAGGCTGGTTTGGTGCCCATGGACAAGATCTGGGACAACGGCTTTCGCCACATCACCTCCAGCACCAAACCGATCAACAGTCCGGCCGACCTCAATGGTTTCAAAATCCGAGTGCCGGTGTCGCCACTTTGGACGTCGATGTTCAAGGCCTTTGATGCGTCTCCGGCCTCCATCAATTTTGGCGAGGTGTATTCCGCATTGCAAACCAAGGTGGTTGAAGGCCAGGAGAACCCTCTGGCCATCATCTCCACGGCCAAACTCTACGAAGTGCAGAAATACTGCTCACTGACCAACCATATGTGGGACGGCTTCTGGTTCCTGGCCAATCGCAAGGCCTGGGAACGCTTGCCCAAGGACCTGCAGGTCATCGTGGCCAAGCATGTTAATGCCGCGGGCATGAAGGAACGCGCCGACGTCGCTGACATGAATGCATCGCTGCAAAAGGACTTGGCCAGCAAGGGCCTGGTGTTCAACCAGCCCAAGTCACAGGCCTTCCGCGATCATCTGCAAAAGGCCGGTTTCTATGCGGAATGGAAAGGCAAGTACGGAGATGAGGCCTGGAAGATTCTGGAAGCCAATACGGGCAAGTTGGCCTGAGCGTCCCTTCACCAGATCAACCGGATTTTCCAATAACCATTGCATGGCATGAACACCGCGCCCAACCTTCCAGCTCCCCCCGAACGTCCCTGGCTGACCCGCATAGACGCCGTTCTGGGTGCACTGGTCGAAATACCGGCGGCGTTGTTGGTTCTGGCGGACATTGCCGTTCTCTTCAGCGGCGTGTTCGCCCGTTTTGTATTGCACCGCCCACTGGTCTGGTCGGATGAACTGGCTTCCATGCTGTTCCTCTGGCTGGCCATGCTGGGCGCAGTTGTTGCCTTGCGCAGGGGCGAGCACATGCGCATGACCGCCTGGGTGAGCCGGGCCACAGGCTCGCGCGCTGCGCTGTTGGAGGCGTTTGCCACCAGCGCCTGTCTGGCCTTTCTGGTCCTGCTGGCCTGGCCGGCATGGGAATACGCCTCGGAGGAGGCCTTCATCACGACGCCCGCTCTGGAGATTTCCAATATCTGGCGCGCCGCGGCGTTGCCCACCGGCATCGCGCTGATGGCCATCTTTGCCTCGTTGCGATTGCTTCGTGTCTGTCAATGGCGTCAGGCGCTAATGGGGTTGGTGGGGGTCGTGGTCATTGCTGGATGCTTCTGGTTGGTCAGGTCCTTGTTTGATGACCTGGGTCGCTTGAATCTGGTGATTTTCTTTGTTGGCGTAGTGGCAAGCTGCGTGTTTGCCGGTATTCCGATTGCATTTGCGTTCGGCTTGGGAACGTTTGGCTATCTGGCGCTCTGCACGGGCACGCCGTTGCCGGTGATTGTGGGACGCATGGACGAAGGCATGTCTCACCTGATCCTTTTGGCCGTGCCACTCTTCGTATTTTTGGGCCTGCTGATCGAGATGACGGGCATGGCAAGGGCCATGGTGAATTTTCTGGCCAGCTTGCTCGGACGCGTGCGTGGTGGTCTTTCTTACGTGCTGGTGGGCGCCATGTATCTGGTATCCGGTATCTCGGGTTCCAAGGCCGCTGACATGGCGGCCATCGCGCCGGCACTTTTTCCGGAGATGCGCAAGCGTGGCGCCAAGGATGGTGAACTGGTGGCTCTGCTGGCTGCCACCGGTGCGCAGACCGAGACCGTGCCCCCGAGCCTGGTGTTGATCACGATTGGCTCGGTGACCGGTGTGTCGATTGCGGCACTCTTTACGGGTGGCCTGCTGCCTGCGTTGGTGTTGGGGTTGTTGCTCTGCGTTGTCGTTGGGTACCGCTATCGCAACGAGGACGTGCGCCATGTACAGCGCACGCCCTGGGGTGAGGTGGTGCGACTGGCTCTGATTGCCTTGCCGGCTCTGGCACTTCCGGTGGTGATCCGTGCGGCCGTGGTGGAGGGCGTTGCCACCGCCACCGAAGTTTCCACCATCGGAATTGTCTACGCGGTATTGGCGGGGTTGCTGGTTTACCGTCAGTTTGAATGGAAGCGGCTGGGGCCTATTCTGATCAGCACTGCTTCCCTTTCTGGCTCCATCTTGTTGATTATCGGTACGGCAACCGCCATGGCCTGGGGGTTGACGCAGTCCGGATTTTCCAACTGGCTGGCAACCAATATGGAGGCCCTGCCCGGCGGGGCGCCCATGTTCCTGGCCGTGTCTATTGTGGCGTTCACGATCCTGGGCTCGGTGCTGGAAGGGATCCCCGCCATTGTTCTGTTCGGCCCATTGTTGTTCCCCATCGCTCGCCACCTGCATATCCACGAGGTGCACTACGCCATGGTGGTCGTTCTGTCGATGGGGTTGGGTTTGTTTGCTCCGCCGCTGGGCGTGGGTTACTACGCAGCGTGTGCGATCGGGCGTGTCAATCCCGATGAAGGTATTCGCCCAATTTTGGGCTACCTGCTGGTGCTGCTTTTGGGAACCGCCGTGGTCGCTGCCATTCCCTGGATTTCCATCGGTTTTCTGTGAAATCCGTGTCTCCGTCGCCCCTTGCTCCCCATGAGCGGCTGGCGATGGCGCTTGCATGGTTGACACCGGCATTGTGGGCAGTGAATTTCATCGTTGCCCGCACTGCGCCTGGCGTCATCGATCCCTATACGCTGGCACTTGGTCGATGGGGCCTGGCGGGTGTTGTACTGGTGGCGCTGACCTACCAGGAACTGTGGCAGCACAGGAGTCATCTCCGCGCAGTCTGGTACCAATATATTGTTCTGGGCTTTCTGGGCATGCTGGTTTGTGGCGCCTGGGTTTATGTGGGAGCCAGAACAACCAGCGCAATGAACATTTCGCTGATTTATTCGGTGTCTCCGGTGTTGATTGCGTTGGGCGCAGTGTTCTGGCTTGGCGAACGGTTCTCCCGGCGCCAGGCATTCGGCGTTGTGTTGGCACTGGCTGGCGTCATGCATGTGGTCGTCAAAGGACAGTGGCTGGCGCTTGCTGAAATCACCTGGATCGCGGGCGATCTGTGGATCGTAATGGCGACGGTGTCCTGGGCGCTTTATGCGTTGCTGCAAAAAGTGTGGCGCAGCGAACTGAGTGCCACGGCCCGACTCGCTGCCATCTGCGTGGGAGGCGTTTGCACATTGCTCCCATTTGCTTTGAATGAAATGGTTGGACCGGATGCGCCAGCGGTCAGTCTGCGCGCGATCGAGCTGGTGGTAGCTGCCGCCGTCTTACCCGGCTTGGCGGCTTACTGGATCTATGGATGGTCGCAAAAAATCCTGGGTGCCAGTCGGGTGGCGGTGACGCTGTACCTGAACCCTTTGTACGCGGCTCTGGTGGCTTGGGCCGTTCTGGGAGAGCCGCTGGGTTGGCACCACCTCGAAGGCGGGCTGCTCATTCTGTCGGGTGTATTCCTGGTTACATCGAGGCGCAGTCACTCGTAGGGTTGAAACGCACCTCCGGTGGGTGCCTCGCTAAACCGCGTCCGGTTGCATCTGCGGGGCCGCCTTGGCGAAGGCATCCAACGTCAGACAGGCTTCCTCAATGCGCCGAATCGTTGGAAAAGCGTCCAGTGGCGTGTGGAAGCGCCGCGAATTGGCAATCTGTGGAATCAGGCAGCAGTCGGCCAGGCCCGGTGTGTTGCCGTGGCAGAACGTGCCGGTGTCCGCCTTGTTGGCCAGCATGGCCTCCAGCGCCGTAAAGCCCAGCGTGATCCAGTGGCGGTACCAGTCGGCCTTGGTGGCTTCATCCACCTTCAGGTCCCGCTCCAGGTATTGCAGCACGCGCAGGTTGTTCAGTGGATGGATTTCACAAGCGATGGTTTGCGCCAGTGCGCGCACCCGTGCGCGGCCCAGCGGGTCGCGTGGCAGTAGAGCGGGTGCCGGGTGGGCCTCATCCAGGTATTCCATGATCGCCAGGGACTGGCCGATGGCGTGGCCATCATCCGTGACCAGGGTCGGCACCAGCTCAGCGGGGTTGAGTTGTTGGTACTCGGGTGCGTGCTGGGCACCACCGCCGTGCAGCAGGTGCACCGGCACATAGGTGTAGGGCAGGCCTTTGAGGTTGAGCGCAATGCGCACCCGGTACGAGGCCGAACTGCGGAAGTAGTTGTAGAGCTGGGGCATGGGCAGGGCTTTCGTTCTTCAGGGCAGGGGGCGTGCGGGGAGCAGGGTGCCGCGCACTTCACCAAAGCCGATGCGTGCCGCGTTGACCGCTTGGCAGGCACCGCGAAAGATCACGGTGTCACCATCTTCCAGAAAAGTGCGGGTCTCGCCACTGGGCAGGCTCAGGGGCTGCTTGCCACCCAGAGACAGTTCCATCAGTGAGCCGGCTTCCTCGGGGCTGGGGCCGGACTGGGTGCCACTGCCCAACAGGTCGCCGCTCTGCAGGTTGCAGCCATTGATTGTGTGGTGCGCCACCATTTGCGAGACGGACCAGTAGGCGTCACGGAAATTGCTGTGTGAGACGCGGTGCGCCGGCAGGCCCTGCGCGTGCATCGTGGCGCTTTGGATGAAGACCTCCAGCTCAATGCCAATGGCACCGTGCTGGCGCAGTTCGGCCGAGTCCAGATAGTGCAGGGGTTGCGGGTCACCCTCGCCACGGGTCCAGGGCTGGCGGTACGGGGCCAACGCTTCCAGCGTGACCACCCAGGGCGACACGGTGCTGGCAAAGTTCTTGGCCAGGAAGGGCCCCAGCGGCTGGTACTCCCAACCCTGCACGTCGCGCGCCGACCAGTCGTTGAACAGGCACAGGCCAAATACGTGTTGCTCAGCTTGGTCGATGGCAATGGGCTCGCCCAGAGCGTTGCCTTTGCCCAGATAAATGCCGACTTCCAGCTCGTAGTCCATGCGGGCGCTGGGCGCCAGCACGGGCTCGGTGGCGCCCGGTCGCATCACCTGGCTCACGGGGCGGTGCACCTCCTGGCCGGAAATGACTATGCTGGAGGAACGACCGTGGTAGCCAATGGGAATCCACTTGTAGTTGGGCAGCAGCGGGTTGTCCGGTCGCAGTAGTTTACCGATGTTGGTGGCGTGGTGCACCGAGGTGTAGAAGTCGGTGTAGTCGCCAATGCGGGCCGGCACGGCGTACTCTGCCTGGTCCACGGGCAGTAGGCAGGTGACCAGCAGAGTCTGGGCAGGTGAGCCTTCACGCAGGGCGCGTGACAGCGCCAGGCGTAGCTCCGACCAGGCCGCCGGCCCCAGGTCCATGAATGCGTTCAGCGTAGGGGCGCAACAGGCCTGCACGGCGGTGAGTGCGCTGCCTGTGAAGGCACCTGCGGCGCGGGCTGCCGTCAGGTCCAGGATGGCCTCACCAATCGCAACCCCGACACGAAAGCCCTGAACGCTATCCAAGCGCCGGAATACGCCAAACGGCAGGTTCTGGATGGGGAAATCCGTGTCCGGCGTGTTGGCCGATGCGACCCAGCTTCTGAGCTGGGGGTTGTGGGTCTCGTTCAACGCGTACATCAATATTTCCTGCAATAGAAGCCAATCTTCGGATATTCAGTGGGCAAGTTTGTTGTTGTTAGCTTCCGTCATGCATCCAGGCTGCGTGTTTGGGTGCCCGCTTGGTGCGGTCCCACTCGTTGATCATGTCCCACTTCACGTCGTCCAACCGTTTCATCATGGTCGGTGTGGCAGTGTTGCAGGCCAGCTCCAGACGGTGACCACTGGGGTCGAAGAAGTAGATGGACTTGAAGATGGTGTGGTCGGTCACCCCCACCACCTTGATGCCCTCGGCTTCCAGCCTGGCCTTGGTGGCCAGCAACTCGTCCATGGTGGCCACTTCAAAGGCCAAGTGCTGGGTCCAGGCGGGGGTGTTTTCGTCACGGCCCATGGCCGGACTGTTGGGCAGTTCGAAGAAGGCCAGGATGTTGCCGGCACCGGCATCGATGAAGACGTGCATGTACGGGTCGGCCGCACCGGTGGAGGGCACGGCGTCCTCCGAAATGGCCAGCACAAAATTCATGTTCAGGTGTTTGGCATACCACTCTACGGTTTCCTTGGCGTTAATGCAGCGGTAGGCAACGTGGTGGATTTTCTGGATCAGCATGGCGGTCTCCTGGCGTGTTGTAGTGGGACGGTCCGGCAACCCAGTGCCGGGCTATGGGAGCGATTAAAGAGGAGTTTGATCTATCATTCAAACAGATTTTTATGATGAATTTATCTGCTTAGGTTATGAATATCACCCTGCGCCAATTGCGTGCCTTCGTGGCTCTGGCCGAAACCGGCAGCTTTACCGATGCCGCCGTCAGTCTGCATGTCACGCAGTCGGCCCTGAGCGGCCTGATCAAGGAACTGGAGCAGACGCTGGGCGTGCAGGTGGTCAACCGCAGCACACGCAAGGTCGGCCTAGCCGAAGTAGGGCGTGAGTTCTACCCGCTGGCCGCGCGCCTGTTGCAGGACCTGGATGGCGCGCTGGACACCATTAGCGACCTGAAAGCACTAAAACGCGGGCTGGTGCGTATTGCGGCACCGCAACTGATGTCGGCCTCGGTGTTGCCGGAGGTGATTGCTGGCTTCAGGCAGCAGTACCCGGACATTGAAATCCGCCTGCTGGACTGCATGGTAGAGCACGTGCTGCCCAAGGTGCACAGCGGCGAGGTGGACTTCGCGGTGGGGCCGGAGCGCGAGTCGTCCGCCGATATTGAGGCCCAGACCCTGTTTGAAATCCCGTTCGTGGTGGTCTTTCGCCCCGACCACCCCTTGAAGAAAAAGAAGCGCGTGACCTGGGACGACGCGCTGCGCTACCCGGTCATTGCGCTCAAGGGCGAGTTTACGCACCGCTTGCGGGTCGACCTGCACGAATCCCTGCATGACGAAGCGCTGAATCCGGCCAATGAGGTGGGATTTATGACCACAGCCTTTGCGATGGTCAGCGCCGGCCTGGGGGTGACCACCTGCCTGCCGTATGCGAGTAGCCTGATCCGTCTGCATAAACTGGAAAGCCGGCCCCTGGTGGACCCGGTAGCGCGGCGCAAGTTCTTTGTTTTTACCCGCCGGGACCGGCCGCTGTCCCCGGCGGCGCAGCGGTTTTCGGAGTACCTGATGGACTATGTGAAGCGACAGGCGTGGTGTGCTTCGAAGTTGAATGAGCGCAGATGAGACGCTCGCAACACGCGGCATCAATATCATTGTCCCGAATGAACGGTCAGCGGTGCCGAGCAAGTAGGCTGTCGGCTTTCAATTGTTACTGTGTCAAACCTCTTCGTTCGAGTACCCCGATTCTCGTTGATGCCGAATGCGGGCCACACGGACCAGATCGTTGGCCTCATCAAACTCGTAGCGGGCCAGATACCCGCTGCGCCTGCGAGAAATAATGAGTTCCCGCAAGCCACCTTCGACAGGGCGCCCGATACCGGGTTGATGCGTCAACACGTGCAAGGCGTCCAGAATGAAGTCCAGCAATTCACCGGTCAGTGGATCGTGCGATTCGAACAGGAATTCTTCCAGCCGCAGCAGATCGTCCATAGCGGCCGGACTCAGGAAGACGCGCGGCATCTGTTACCGAAGGCGCGTTGGTTTCGGGACCGCCGGCTTTGCCCGCTTTCCTTTGCGGTGCTCGGCCAACTGCGAAAAATACGTGCGGACATCGCCCAGTTCGTAACCCAAACCTTTGATCTTCATATCGTGCAGGGCGTCGATGGAATCCTGCGCGAACGCTTCGCGCATCTGCGCACGACGCACTGAGTCGGCAAGAGTTTGGATCATGAAGGCATGTAGGCTTAGTCCTGCACTTTGTGCAACGTCCTCCAACTGGGCCTTGAGCCCCGGGGGCAATTTCAAACTGGTGGGCTTGGGAGAGGGGTTGACTGACGGCATTGGATACTCCGGGGAATGAGGTAGTCAGAACTGACTACCTATCGAAAATGTACCACAAGGCCACATTCGAGCGGTAGGTCATCACCCCGCAATCCGCACCTTGCGCGCTGCGCCATCGGCACGGCCAATATGCCCCAGCGGCAGCTCGGTGCTCGACTTGATGCAGTTCAGCACGATGTTGGATCGGATGTTGGCCACGCCCTTGATGCGCGTCAGCACCCGCAGTACCGATTCCGACAGCACGCCCAGATCGGCCGCAACGATTTGCAGGATGTAGTCGGACTCGCCGGCCACCGAGTAACAGTCCAGCACCTCGGGGATGGCGGCGATCTCGCGCTCGAACGCCAGTCCCTCGTCACCCCCATGGCGGCTCAGCGTCACGTAGCTGATGGCGCGCACGCCCAGACCAAGCGAGGCGGGGTCCAGCAGCGCCACGTAACGGCGGATGATGCCGCCGCTCTCCAGCCGCTGGATGCGCCGACTGACCTGTGACGCCGACAGGTGAATCTGCTCGCCGACCTGCTGGTTGGTGGCGTGTGCATCCTTTTGCAGTGCAGCAAGCAAGCTGATATCGAACTTGTCGAGCAGTAAATCATCATATTTTTCTTGATTCATGCATGAATTATGCATATGTTTGGGTTTTACGGAGACAACTTGCTTACACCGTGCGCGCTGTCTTGACCACAATCAAGTCTTCACAACAAGGTACTGAGGAGCACCGCAATGGCCGATTTGTTTGACAACCCGATGGGACTCATGGGGTTTGAGTTTGTCGAGTTTGCGTCGCCCACGCCGGGCGTGCTGGAACCTGTGCTGGAGCAGATGGGCTTTGTGCATGTGGCGTGTCACCGCTCCAAGGACGTGGACCTGTACCGTCAGGGCGATATCAACTTCATCGTCAACCGTGAGCCCAGGAGCCATGCCGCGTACTTTGCCGCGGAGCATGGTCCGTGCGCCTGCAGCATGGCGTTTCGGGTCAAGGATTCGCACAAGGCCTACGCCCGCGCGCAGGAGTTGGGCGCACAACCGATTGACATCCAGCCCGGACCGATGGAGCTGCGTCTGCCCGCGATCAAGGGCATTGGCGGTGCGCCGCTGTACCTGATTGACCGTTTTGAAGACGGCAAGTCCATCTACGACATCGATTTTGAATTTTTTGACGGCGTGGACCGCCACCCGGCGGGCTATGGTCTGAAGATCATCGACCACCTGACGCACAACGTGTACCGTGGCCGCATGGCGTATTGGGGCGGCTTTTACGAAAAGATCTTCAACTTCCGCGAAATCCGCTACTTCGATATCAAGGGCGAATACACCGGCCTGACCTCGCGCGCCATGACGGCGCCTGACGGCATGATCCGCATCCCGCTGAACGAAGAGGCCTCCGGCAAGACCGGGCAGATTGAAGAGTATTTGATGCAGTTCAACGGCGAAGGCATCCAGCATATTGCGCTGCTCAGTGACGACCTGATCACCACGCTGGACAGTCTGCACAAAGCCGGCGTGCCTCTGATGACGGCACCACCCACCACCTACTACGAGATGCTGGAGGATCGCCTGCCCAACCACGGCGAGAACGTGGACGCGCTGAAGACACGCGGCATTCTGCTAGACGGCGTCACCGCCAAGGGCGAGCGCCGCCTGTTGCTGCAAATCTTCTCGCAAACCCTGTTTGGCCCGGTGTTCTTCGAGTTCATCCAGCGCAAGGGTGATGATGGCTTTGGCGAGGGCAACTTCAAGGCCCTGTTTGAATCCATGGAGCGCGACCAGTTGCGCCGTGGCGTGATCCAGGCGGACTGAACATGCACAAGCTCAATGCCAATGAGATGGCGACCCGGTTGCACAGCCTGCCGCTGTGGACGCTGGATGCGCAGGGTGGCGCCATCACCCGCCAGTTTGTGCTGGCGGACTTCATGCAGGCCTTTGCCTTCATGACCCAGATTGCCATTGCCGCAGAGCGGAACAACCACCACCCGGAGTGGTCCAACGTCTACAACCGCGTGTCCATCACCTGGACCACGCACGACGTGCACGGCCTGAGCGACAACGACATCGCCATGGCGCAGTTGTGTGATCAGGCCTTTGCCGGATATTCCGGCTATGCCGCGGTCAAGTGAAGGGGACGCCATGGAAGCCACTACGGAAAAGGTCAAACACGGGCTGGCGGCCGGTCCGGCCGCCGCTCCTCAACGACCGGACTGGACCATTGACCAGGGCTGGGAGAAATACACCCCACAAGAGCATGCGGTATGGAAGACGCTGTACGAGCGCCAGACCCAGCTTCTGCCGGGTCTGGCTTGTGACGACTTTGTCGAAGGAATGCGCCACCTGCCGATGTCGGCGGACCGCATTCCCAATTTCGAGGAACTGTCCGAAACACTGATGAAAGCGACCGGCTGGCAGGTGGTGGCCGTGCCGGGGCTGGTGCCGGATGAAGTGTTTTTCGACCACCTGGCCAACCGGCGCTTTCCCGCCGGCAACTTCATTCGCGGTGCCCACGAGCTGGACTACCTGGAAGAGCCCGACGTGTTCCACGACGTGTTCGGCCATGTGCCCATGCTGATGCATCCGGTGATGGCCGACTTCATCCAGGCCTATGGCCAGGGCGGCTTGCGCGCGCAGCAGTTGGGCAAGCTGACCGAGCTGGCGCGGGTCTACTGGTACACGGTGGAGTTTGGGCTGGTGCGCCAAAACGAGGGGTTGCGCATCTACGGTGCGGGTATTGCGTCCTCGTATTCGGAAAGCGTGTTCTCCATCCAGAGTGATTCGCCCAACCGCATGGGCTTTGATCTGGAGCGCGTGATGCGGACCAACTACCGCATCGACGATTTCCAGGAGGGCTATTTCGTGCTCGACCAGTTGGATGATTTGCTGGCACTGGCCCAGACCGACTTTGCGCCCATCTACGAGCGCCTGAACCACGGTCCCAGCTACCAACCGGGCGATGTACTGCCCGAAGACGACGTGCTGCACCGGGGCACCGGCAGCTACCACCGGGCGCGGCCGCGCAAAGGCTAAGGCGCCTTGCGAATGGGCGCCGACGGGCCGTGCTCGGCCAAGCCGCTTTCACTGCACAATCGGTACCCATGACTGCATTACCACCCCCCCAAATTGCCGGCCACCTGCTGGTTCAGTGTTTGATAGAGCAGGGCGTGACCCACGCCTTTGGCGTCCCCGGTGAGAGCTATTTGGCCGTGCTGGACGGCTTCCATCGCTACCGGCAGCACATCCAGTTCGTCGTCAACCGCCAGGAGGGCGGGGCCGCCTTCATGGCCGAGGCCCATGGCAAGCTCACTGGGCGCCCCGGCGTGTGCATCGTCACCCGTGGGCCCGGCGCCACCAATGCGTCGATCGGCATCCACACCGCCTTCCAGGACTCCACACCCATGGTGGTGCTGGTGGGCGACGTGGCCAGCGACACGCGTGACCGCGAGGCCTTCCAGGAACTGGATTACCGCGTCTTCTTCGGCGCCAGCACACAGGGCATGGCCAAGCGGGTGGAGCGCATTGACGATGCGGCGCGCATCCCCGAGTACATCGTCCGCGCCTTCGCCACCGCCATGAACGGCCGCCCGGGGCCGGTGGTGCTGGTGCTGCCGGAGGACATGCTGGTGCAGACGCTGGTTCCACACCCGGCCACAGGCGCACTGCCTGCGCCGCTGCCGCGCGTTGAGCCGATCGATGCCTGGAGCGACCCCGGGGCCTTGCGGATACTGCGTGAGATGCTATTGAAATCGGAGCGCCCGCTTGTCATCGCCGGCGGTGGCGGCTGGACACCCCAGGCCGCGCAGGCGCTGCAGCGCTTTGCCGAGGCCTGGATGCTGCCGGTGGGCAACGCCTTTCGCTTTCAGGACACGTTTGACAACCACCACCCGCAGTACGCCGGTGACGTGGGCATTGGCATCAACCCGGCCCTGGCCAAGCGCATCCGCGAAGCCGACCTGATCCTCGCCGTCGGTCCGCGCCTGGGCGAGATGACCACCGGCGGCTACGCCCTGCTGCAGGCGCCGCGCACCGCGCAGAAGCTGGTGCATATCCATGCCAGTGCCGAGGAACTGGGCCGTGTCTACCAGGCCGACCTGGCCATCCACGCCAGCATGCGCGCCGCTGCCCGTTCGCTGGAGGTGCTGGCCGCCCCGGTGAACCTGCCCTGGGAGACCTGGACCCGTGCCTGCAACGCCGACTACGTTGCCAACCTGCTGCCCACGCCCATTGCCGATCTGCCCGCCGATACGGCGCGCGGCCTGGTGGATATGCCCAGCGTCATCGCCACGCTGCAAAAGCACCTGCCGGCGGGCGCCGTGCTGACCAATGGCGCCGGCAACTTTGCCAGTTGGCTGCACCGTTTCTACCGCTACACCGGACTGGCCCAAGGCCACAAGACACAACTGGCGCCAACCAACGGTGCCATGGGGTATGGCGTGCCGGCTGGCATTGCGGCGGCCATCACGACCCAGCGCACGGTCTTCACCATCGCCGGCGATGGCGACTTTCTGATGAACGGCCAGGAGCTGGCCACCGCCGCGCAGTACGGCGCCAAGACGATCATCCTGCTGCTCAACAACGGCATGTACGGCACCATCCGCATGCACCAGGAGCGCGAATACCCGCAGCACACAGAGGGTGCCGGCACCGCGTTGCGCAACCCCGACTTCGCCGCGCTGGCGCGGGCCTATGGCTATGCCGGTGTACGCATCCAGCGTAGTGACCAGTTTGAGACCGAGTTCCTGGCGGCGTTGGCGCGCGAGCAGGGCACGCTGATCGAGGTGATGCTGGAGCCCGAACTCATCAGCACCCGCGGAACTTTAAGTGCCATCACGCAGGCGGCGCTCAAGCGCTGACACGCAGACTGCGTCGAAATAGCTATCAATTTAGTAGCTGACCAGGCATATTCCACGAGGGCTGGAAGCCCATTTTTATCAAGGATGGTCCATGAAAGTACGTCGCGTCACCACCGGTCACAACGCCCAAGGCAAGGCGGTAATCGTCAGCGACTCGCAAGTCGATGCCGACACCGTGGCCCTGATGCCGGGTGCCGAGTTCCACAAACTCTGGGGCGCCGACCAGCCGCAGCGCGATAGGGGGCTACGCAGCAATGTCGGGCCTGAGCGGGCTCGACCGGTTCGAACGCAAGTTCTGATTAAGCCGCAGGCAGATCCAGAAAATCCAGCACCGCGTCCAGATGCTGGTCGTAGTCACTCAGCGCATGGTCGCCACCTGGCAGCAGCTTGATGCCAGCGCCGGGGTAGTGGCCCGTCATCTCGCGCCAGTCCAGGACCTCGTCACCCTTGGCAATCACCGCAAAGTAGCGCTCTGGGTGGCTGATGTGGGCAATCTCCTGGGCCAGCAGTTCATCCACATACGCGGCTTCAAAGACAAAGTGCTGCTCGGGGTCGTGCCACACCGTGTGCTCGCCCAGGTGCGCTGCCAGGTCGCGCGCCGGGTGCACAGCCGGGTTGAGCAGCACCGCCTTGCACCCCCAGCGCTCGGCCAGCCAGGTGGCATAGAACCCGCCCAGGGACGAGCCCATCACCGCCGTGGTGGCCAGCGGCCAATCGGCTGTTACGCGGAGCACGTCTTGCATGGCTTGCCTGGGTGAGGCGGGCAGGGCCGGGCACAACGAGGTGACGCCCGGATGCCGCTGCGCCACGGCGGCTGCGGTCATGCGGGCCTTGGTCGATGCGGGGGATGAACGGAAGCCGTGGAGGTAGAGGAGGTGGGTGGTTGACATGGGGTGGTTATGAGCGAATTTGATCGCTAGCCCTCGTGGAATATGCGTATGCAGCTATCATAACTGTAGCGTATTCGGTGTGGCGATTCAATTACCCCAGTTTTCCACGCGCAGGCCTGGCAGGATGAATTCACGGGTGTCGTTGGTGACCAGCGTCCCGTTCTATTCGACAGCATCCCAGTAAGTTTGGACAACATTCTTTCGCTACCATCTACGAAAACCCAACGAGGTCATCCCCATGAGTCAATGCATTCTGATCACCGGCTGTTCCAGCGGCATAGGCGCGGCCCTGGCGCGCGAATTTCATCGGCGCGGGCACACCGTTTACGCCACGGCGCGGCGACTGGACAGCCTGGCACCACTGGCGCAGGCGGGCATGCGCACCCTGGCGCTGGACGTCAACGATGACGCGAGCATTGCCGCTGCCATGGCTGTGGTCCAGAGCGAGCAGGGGCGCCTGGACGTGCTGGTCAATAACGCCGGTTTTTCCCAGGTGGGCGCGGTGCTGGATTTGCAACGGGAAGATTTGCAGCGCCAGTATGAAACCAATGTGATTGCCCCTATCGCGGTGACGCGAGCCGCCTTGCCCTTGCTGCGCGCCGCGACCCGGAGCGGAGCGCTCGTCTGGCGCCGTCATTGCCAATGTGGGCAGCATCGTGGGGCTGTTCACCACCCCGTTTGCCGGCGCGTATTGTTCCAGCAAGGCGGCCTTGCATGCCTTGAGCGATGCGCTGCGCATGGAGTTGGCGCCGTTTGGCATTCATGTGGTGACGGTGCAGCCCGGTGGGGTGCAGTCCAGTTTTGGCGCGCATGCCGAAGCGGCCATTCAATTGCCGCCCGACTCGCTCTATCGGGGTGTGGAAAAGGGCATCCATGCGCGCGCGCAAGCCGGGCAGGTGGGTGCCACGCCGGCTGATGTGTTCGTGGTTCCGGTGGTGGATGCCCTGTTGCAAAGCGCGCCTCTGGTGCGCGTGCGGGGAGGCAAGGGCAGCACGCTGTTTCCGCTGCTCAAGCTGCTGTTGCCCACGCGCCGCTTCGATGCGATTCTGTCGCGCAAGTTTGGATTGAGCGACTGGACGGCACCCTGATGCTGGACATAGCTCGCATGGAGTTGGTGGTGCTGCCGGGGTGAGGGCTAAGCGGCGTCCCTGCTGAGGAAATCCACCAGCACGTCGTTGACCTCGCGCAAGCGCTGGCTGAGTGCCCGGGTAACCCGCAGCAGCAATTTGATACCCAGGGCTTCGTTGACCAGCAAAATGCGTTGAAACTGGGCCTTGGGCAACAGGGCGAGAACGCAGGGTTCGGTTGCCACGCAGGTGGCGGAGCGCTTCTCACTGTCAATTGCCGCCATTTCGCCAAAAGTTCGCCCCGCCACGATGTGGGCCACCACCTGCCTAACGCCCTCGGCATCCCGTTTGCGCACCTCGATCCGGCCGGACAGCAGCAGCCCCATCGCGTCTCCAGGTTCACCTTCCTCAAACAGCAGGTCCCCCGCGCGGGCACGGTAGCCAGCCATGTAGGAACTCAAGGTATCGAGTTCGTCCCAGGACCAGTCCTTGAACAACGGCGAGCGGGATAGGGATTCACAGACTTCGACGCGAAATGCGCGGGACTTGGGGATGGCTTCAAGCGATTGGGTATGCATGGCAGGCCAGTTTATCCCATGGGGAGGGGCAAAAAAAGGGCCGGTGGGAACCGGCCTTTGAACTTTTTGAGAGAACCCTGCTGCTTACTTCATATCCACGCCGTAGAAGGTATGGCGGCCGAAGGGGCTGAGCTTGAAGTCAATCACTTCCTTGCGCACGGGGCCGAGTTGCACGGCGTGGGCAATGGTGAACCAGGGTGCCTGTTCCTTGAAGATGACCTGCGCCTTTTCGTAGAGCTTGGTGCGCTCTGCTGGGTTGGAGACCACCTTGGCCTTTTGCACCACGTCTTCGAACGGCTGGTAGCAGAACTTGGCCACGTTGGATCCATTGGTCTTGGCGGAGTCGCAACCGAGCAGGGTGTTGAGGAAGTTGTCTGGGTCGCCGTTGTCGCCGGTCCAACCCATCATGCCCATCTGATGCTCGCCGTTTTGCATGCGCTTGCGGTACTCACCCCACTCAAAGCTCTTGATCTCGGCCTTGACACCGATCTTGGCCAGGTCGGCCTGCATCAGCTCGGCAATGCGTTTGGCGTTGGGGTTGTAGGGGCGCTGCACGGGCATGGCCCACAGGTCGGTGGTGAAGCCGTTGGGGTAGCCGGCCGCGGCCAGTGCCTTCCTGGCGGCTGCGGGGTCATACGCATCGTCCTTGATGGCCTTGTTGTACGACCACTGGGTGGGCGGAATCGGGTTGGTGGCGGCAATGCCGGTGGACAGGTACACGGCCGACACGATGGCCTTCTTGTCGATGGCCATGTTGATGGCCTTGCGCACACGCACGTCGTCAAACGGCTTCTTGGTCGTGTTGTACGCCAGATAGCCAATGTTCAGGCCGGGCTGCTCCAGTATCTGAATGTTGGCATCCTTGTGCATGGCGTCCAGGTCGGCCGGATTGGGGTAGGGCATGACATGGCACTCACCCTTTTGCAGCTTGGCCCAGCGCACCGAGGCGTCGGGCGTGATGGAGAAGATCAGGTCGTCAATCTTGGCCGGACCATTCCAGTACTGGGGGAAGGCCTTGTAGCGGATGATGGCGTCCTTCTGGTACTGCACCAGCATGAACGGGCCGGTGCCCAGCGGCTCCTGGTCGATCTTTTCCGGTGTGCCGGCCTTCAGCATCGCGATGGCGTATTCCTTGGACTGCACACCGGCGAATTGCATCGCCAGGTTCGACAGGAAGGGTGCCTCGGGCTTGGTCAGCGTGATCTTGACGGTGTAGTCGTCCACCTTCTCGACCGACTTCAGCAACTTGGCCATGCCCATGTCGTTGAAGTAGGAGTGGTTGGAACTGGTGACCTTGAAGTAGGGGTCGTTTTCCTTCCACTGGCGCTCGATGGTGAACAGGACGTCGTCGGCGTTGAAATCGCGAGTGGGCTTGAAGTTCTTGTTGGATTGCCACTTCACGCCCCTGCGCAGGTTGAAGATGTATTCCAGACCGTCCTTGGAAACGGTCCACTTTTCCGCCAGACCGGGGACTACCTGGGTGCCACCGCGTTCGAACTTGACGATGTTGTCATAGATTTGTTCGGTGGCATCAAACGAGGTGCCGGTGGTGTTGACGCTGGGCGCGAAGTTCTCGGGGCTGCCTTCGGAGCAGTACACCAGGGTCTTGGCGGCAGCGGGCGTGAGGGCCAGCAGGGCAGGCAGTGCCACGGCGCACAGCCAGGCGATCTTGGTGGGGCGCAGGCGCGCGGGGGAATGGGTCATCAGGAACACTCCAAAAAAATGAAGGGGCGCCAGGCGCCCCCACACACTACATGTGAACCCGGCTGGTGACCGGGTCGCCGAACGTGCATATTACGCGATGCAAAGGCCTTGTGAATCGGGTTTCTACCCGTGGTTGGACGCAGCCGCCAGGCGTTCGGCCTCGAAGCAGGCCACGCTGCGCCCATGCAGTTCCTGCAGCACGGGGCGCTCCGTGCGGCACTGCTGCGTGGCATGCGGGCAGCGCGTGGAAAACACGCAGCCCACGGGCGGATTCAGCGGCGAAGGCAGTTCGCCCTTCAACACCGTGCGCTGCAATGTCGGACCACTGCCGGCCAGGCCGGGTGTGGAGCCCAGCAGGGCCTGTGTGTAGGGGTGCAGGGGGCGGCTGAAGATGGCGTTCTTCTCGCCCTGTTCTGCGGTGTGGCCCAGGTACATGACGAGCACGTCATGGGCGATGTGGCGAACCACGCCCAGGTCGTGCGAGATGAACAGGTAGGCCAGGCCCAGGTCGCGCTGCAAATCGGCCAGCAGGTTCAGCACCTGGGCCTGGATGGATACGTCCAGTGCCGACACCGGCTCGTCCGCGACCACCAGCGAGGGGTTGAGCATCAGCGCGCGCGCAATCGCAATGCGCTGGCGCTGGCCGCCGGAGAACATGTGGGGGTAGCGGTCGTAATGCTCGGGGCGCAGGCCGACCAGCGCCAGCATGGCGCGGGCCTTTTCGGCACGTTGCGCGGCGGTGAGGTCAGTGTTGATCTCCAGCGGCGCTTCCAGAATCTGGCCGATGCGCTTGCGCGGGTTCAGCGAGCCATAGGGGTTCTGGAACACCAGTTGCACCGTCTGGCGCAGCGCATGCCGGTCCTGTGCGGAGGCATTGACCACGTCGATACCACCGAGCTGCAGGCTACCGGCCGACGGAGGTTCGATCAGGGTCACCATGCGTGCCAGTGTGGACTTGCCACAGCCGGACTCACCGACGATGGCCAGCGTCTTGCCGGTCTGCACTGAAAACGACACGCCGCCCACGGCCTGCAACTGATCGGGCTTGCGCAGCAGGCCTTTGCTGATGGCGTAGACGCGGCGCAGATTGGTGGCGCTGACGACAGGCATGTTTTCGGCAATGGTTGCGTTGGTTGGGGTGCTCATGCCGCGATCCCCGTGTTTTTGGAGACACCGGACCGGTTGGCCGTGTCTCCCAGCGGGTAGTGGCAGCGCACGTCACCGTCCAGCCAGGGGCGTAGCGGCGGGCGGGTCTGGCACAGGCCGTCATTGGCGTAGCTGCAGCGCGGCGCGAACAGGCAGCCCTTGGGGCGGTCGTACAGGCCCGGCACCATGCCGGGAATCGTGGCCAGGCGGGAATGTCCGTCGTTGCGCTCGGGCAGGGCGGCCATCAGCGCTTCGGTATAGGGGTGTTGCGGCTGGGTGAATAGCGTGTTGGAGCCGCGCTGCTCCATGATCTGGCCGGCATACATCACGGAGACGCGCTGGGCCATTTCACTGACCACACCCATGTTGTGGGTGATCAGCACCAGGGCCATGCCGCGGTCCTTCTGCAGGCTGCGCAGCAGGTCCAGGATCTGCGCCTGGATGGTCACGTCCAGTGCGGTGGTGGGTTCATCGGCAATCAGTAGCTTGGGGTTGCAGGCAATCGCCATGGCAATCATCACGCGTTGGCTCATGCCGCCGGAGAGCTGGTGAGGGTAGACGCTGAGGCGGCTTTCGGGCGCGGGAATGCCGACCTGCTCCAGCAGCTCGATCGAGCGCTTGCGGGCGGCCTTCTTGTCCAGTCCCATGTGCAGCTTGAGCGTCTCGGCCATCTGGAAGCCCACCGTGAAGCAGGGGTTCAGGCTGGTCGTGGGGTCCTGGAAGATCATGGACAGGTCTTTGCCGGTCAGACGGCGGCGCTCGCGGTCACTCAGTGCCAACAGGTCGTGCCCATCAAAACGCAGCGTGTCGGCCTTGACGCGGCCGGGGTAGGCCACCAGACCCATCAGCGCCATCATGGTGACGCTCTTGCCCGAGCCGGATTCGCCCACAATGCCCAGCACCTCGCCAGTGTCCAGCGACAGGCTGACTCCGTCGACCGCGTGCATGGTGCCGTTGTGCGATGGAAATTCCACCGACAGGTTTTCAATTTCTAGCAATGCCATGGTGTGTTGCCGTGGGGTTAGCGATTGATTTAGCGCTTTAGCTTGGGGTCCAGCGCGTCGCGCAGGCCGTCGCCCAACAGGTTGAAAGCCAGGACCGTGATCAGGATGGCCAGACCGGGAAAGGTCACCACCCACCAGGCGCGCAGCACGAACTCTCGTGCATCGGCCAACATGGTGCCCCACTCGGGTGAAGGCGGTTGCGCGCCCAGGCCAAGAAAGCCCAGAGCGGCGGCATCCAGAATGGCGGTGGAGATGCCAAGCGACGCCTGCACGATCAGCGGCGCCGTGCAGTTGGGCAGTACCTCGCTGAACATCACCCGCCAGTGGCCGGCGCCGCCCATGCGGGCTGCGGTAACGTAGTCGCGCGAGGTTTCGGTGATGACCGCCGCCCGCGTGATGCGCACGTAGTGCGGCAGCACCACGATGGCCACGGCCAGCATGGCATTCATCAGGCCCGGGCCGAGGATGGCCACGATGACGATGGCCAGCAACAGGCTGGGCAGAGTGAGTACGATGTCCATCAGCCGCATGACGGTGACTTCAAACACGCCGCGGAAATAGCCCGCCAGCAGGCCCAGGATGGTGCCGACAACGACCGAGATCGCCACCACGGCAATGCCGATGGTCAGCGACAGGCGTGCACCAAAGATCAGGCGCGACAGGATGTCGCGGCCAATCGCGTCGGTGCCCAGCAGGTGGGCGCTGGAGCCGCCGGCCTGCCAGGCAGGGGGCACCAGAAACACGGCGTTGTCGGTCAGGTCGGGGTTGTGCGGGGCGATGAAGGGCGCAAAGGCAGCCATCAGCAGCACCAGCACCACAATGGCCAGCCCACCCAGGGCGCCACGGCTGGCGCTGAAGTAGCGCCAGAAGTCTCTCAAAGGGTGCAGGGGCGCGGCCTGGTTGGGCGTTTCAAGAGCGGTTGTGCTTGTCATTTTTGGTGCCGGATGCGCGGGTTGATGACTCCATAGGCCAGGTCCACCAGCAGGTTGACGGCCATGACCACGGCGCCCAGCAGCAACATGCCGCCTTGCAGCACCGGGTAGTCACGCCGGCTGATGGCCTCGATCAGCCACTTGCCAACGCCGGGCCAGGAGAAGATGGTTTCGGTCAGGATGGCGCCGGTGAACAGCACGCCCACCTGCAGGCCGATCACGGTGATGACGGGGATCAGCGCATTGCGCAGCGCATGCACCGCGACGATGCGAAAGCTGGAAAGCCCCTTGGCGCGGGCGGTGCGGATGTAGTCTTCACCGAGCACCTCCAGCATGGCAGATCGTGTCATGCGGGCAATCACTGCCAGCGGGTTGGTGCCCAGTACCACCATGGGCAGCGCCAGGTGCGACAGGGCCGACCAGAAGGCGCCCGTGTCGTGGGTCAGCAGGGTGTCGATCAGCAGGAAGCCGGTGACGGGCTCGATGAAGTACTGCACAGCGATGCGCCCAGACACCGGCGTCAGGTCCAGCTGTACCGAGAACAGCAGGATCAGCAGCAGGCCCCACCAGAAGATCGGCATGGAGTAGCCGGTGAGCGACACGCCCATCACGCCGTGGTCCAGCAGCGAATTGCGCTTGACTGCGGCAATGATGCCGGCCGGTATGCCGATCAGCAGAGCGAACAGGATTGCGCACAACGCCAGCTCGATGGTGGCGGGGAACAGCGACGTGAATTCGCTGAGGACCGAAGCCTGGGTGATGATGGACTTGCCCAGATCGCCATGCAGCACCTTGGCGATGTACACGCCATACTGCACCAGCACGGGCCTGTCCAGTCCGTATTCCTTGAGCAGTTGGGCGTGGCGCTCGGCATCAATGCCGCGCTCGCCGGCCAGGGTCTCAATGGGGTCACCGGGGACCAAGCGGATCAGGAAGAACGCCAACAGTGTCATGCCGAAAAAAGTCGGAATGATCAGGCTCAAGCGCGTGAACAAAAAGCGCAGCATGGATTGGTGTAAGAGGGGGATCGGTAAACGAATAGTTGCGCCGGATGGGCGCAAAAGGCCCCGCATTCTAACGCCGCCCAATAGCCGGAGTCAGTGTGGCGTGCAGGTGTTTCTACCTAGGGACGGGCACAAAAAAAGGCCGGTTGAACCGGCCTTTTTGGATTGACGTACGCGTCAATTATTTGAGGTGCTTGCCGATAAGGCCAGCCATCTCGAACATGGACACTTGCATCTTGCCGAAGATTTCCTTCAGCTTCGCATCGGCGTTGATCATGCGCTTGTTGACAGCGTCTTGCAGCTTGTTCTTCTTGATGTAAGCCCACAGCTTGCTCACGACTTCGGTGCGTGGCAGGGGAGTCGCGCCCACAACAGCGGCCAGAGCGGCGCTGGGGGTCAAGGCCTTCATGAATGCGGCGTTGACGGTGCGCTTCTTGGCGGGAGCCTTTTTCGCAGCGACTTTCTTGGCAGGGGCGGCCTTCTTCGCCGGTGCAGCTTTCTTGGCCGGGGCCTTGGTGGCTACCTTCTTGGCGGGAGCTGCTGCCTTCTTAGCAGGAGCAGCCTTCTTTGCCGGTGCGGCTGCCTTTGCAGGTGCCGCTTTTTTTGCCGGAGCTTTCTTTGCAGTTGCCATGATTGATTGTCCTTCTTGAAGTTGATTAATCACCAGTAAAAAACTGCTTCTTCGCTGGTATCCCGGATGCTACTGGAGAAAAAGCGGCTTATCCAGCGGAAAAATGCTTTTTTCATTGGGAAATGTTGTTTTTTCCATTGGAGAATAGACCTATTCAACGAAAAGGAGCGACGCGCGATGGCCATTGAGTTTGCTAGCTGTGATCTGTGTGATGCCTACAAGAACGATTCCACTGGGGATTTTCGGGTTCTTCCCCCCGTATTTCGAGACTTTGGCGGGGTGAAGAAATTCGCCGGACCGGTGGTGACGGTCAAGTGTTTTGAAGACAACACACTGGTCAAGGCCGCGGTGGATTCCGTGGGCTACACCGATACACCCGAGGGCCGTATCGCCAAGGTGCTGGTCGTGGATGGTGGCGGTTCCTTGCGCAAGGCGCTGCTGGGCGGCAACCTGGGGGCTGCCGCAGCGCGCAATGGCTGGGCCGGTGTGGTGATCGACGGTTGTGTGCGCGACACGGCGGAACTGGCCGCGCAGGCGGTGGGCATTCGCGCCCTGGCTGCCATGCCCATGCCCACCGAGAAGCGCAACCAGGGCCAGGCCGATGTGGCGGTGCAGGTGCAGGGCGTGTGGGTCCGTCCCGGTGACTGGCTCTATGCCGATGAGGACGGAATTGTGGTGGCCTCCAGGGCGCTCACCTAAGGCGCTGGTGGTGTCGTCCTGCCGGAGGGCAGGGTGGCCAGCAGCACACCCACCAGGGCGATGGCAAAGGCAAGCAACTGCAGGCCGCTCAGGCTCTCGCCCAGGGCCAGCACGCCCACCAGGGCAGCCGAGACCGGCAGCATCACGGTGAACACACCGGCGCGGGCTGCCGGGATCGACTTCAGTCCCGTCATCCACAGCCACACGGTCCAGACGCTGGCGGCCAGCGCATAGAACACCAGCAGGGCCCAGGAGCCGCCAGTGACGGTGCCAAAGTCAAAGTGCCAGGCCGCGTACAGGCCCATGGGCGTCATCAGCACAAAGCCCCACAGGTTGATGAGCGCGGTGATGCGCTTGGGCGACAGGGTGCCGGTCAGCTTCTTGCCAATGACGGCATAGGCTGCCTCACACAGCACGGCGACAAACACCAGCACATTGCCCCAGAGCGCATTGCCTTCAGCCAAAATGGCCTCTGGCCCTCGTGGAATCTGCGTGTGAAGCTCACTTTTTGATAGCGCTATCAAACCAATACCCAGTGCGCTGCAGGCGACGGCGCCCCAGACGCGCAGGCCGATGCGCTCCTTCAGGAAGATCCAACTCATCAGTGCCACCACCGCCGGGATGGACGCCATGATCACGCCGGCCGACACGGCACTGGTCATGCTCACACCAAACAGCATGGAAATCGAGAACAGGAAGTTGCCCAGGAAAGATTCCAGGAACACCAGCCGCTTGGTGTTGATGCTCATGGCCGGCTCGTGCGCCGGGCGCTTGAGCCAGTGCGCAATCGCCAGGCCGCCAATGCCAAAGCGCAGCCAGGCCAGCAGGAACACACCCAGGGCCGCCACTAGGGGCTTGGACAGCGCCACATAGCTGCCGACCAGCGACATGCTCAGACCCAGGCAGCCATAGGCCAGCCAGCGTGGGGAATGTGTCATCCGGCCACACCCGGCAGCTTGTGGTGGCCGGCGTGCGCGTTGCGGATGGCTTGCGGCCCCAGCGACCCCACCAGCATGCCCGTCAGGGCGGCCAGAATCCCCGCCAGCTGGGCCGGGAAATCGGCTCCGGCGGGTGTGGCCAGGAACAGCAACCATGTCAGCAGACCGAGCACGATGGAGAACACGGCGCCCTGCGTCGTGGCGCGTTTCCAGTACAGACCGAACACCAGCGGGATGAACGCGCCGACCAGCGTCACCTGGTAGGCGCCTGAGACCATTTCGTAAATGGGTGTGCCCTGCGTCTTGATGGCATAGGCCAGCACCGAAACGCTGAAGACCAGCACGGTAATCCGCATGGTGCGCAGCTCCTCCTTGTCACCCATGCGCGGCTTGAACTGGCGCCAGATGTTTTCCACGAAGGTGACACTGGGTGCCAGCAGCGTGGCCGAGGCAGTGGACTTGATGGCCGACAGCAACGCACCAAAGAACAGCACCTGCATCACAAAAGGCATCTTCTCCAGCACCAGGGTGGGCAGCACCTTTTGCGGATCTTCCTTGAGCAGCGCTGCCGTCTGTTCCGGCATGATGATGAGTGCGCTGGTGACCAGGAACATGGGGACGAAGGCAAACAGGATGTAGCAGATGCCGCCAATCACCGGGCCCTTGGTGGCGGCGTTGACGTTGTTGGCCGACATCACGCGCTGGAATACGTCCTGCTGTGGGATGGAGCCCAGCATCATCGTGATGGCAGCGGCGAAGAAGAAGACGATGTCCTTGAAGCTTGGCTCAGGCAGAAACTTGAACATGTCCTGGCTCACGGCCAGTGCCACCACCTTGTCGGCGCCACCGGCCTGGTTGCCGGCAAACACCGCCAGGACGGCAAGGCCGCCCACCAGGATGATCATCTGGATGAAGTCGGTCACCGCCACCGACCACATGCCGCCAAACAGCGTGTAGGCTAGGATGGAAACCACGCCGATGGTCATGCCTATGGGAACACTGATGGCGTTGTCAGACAGCAGGTTGAACACCAGGCCCAGAGCGGTTACCTGCGCCGATACCCAGCCCAGGTAGCTCAGCATGATGATCAGCGAGCAAACGATTTCCACCGAACGGCCAAAGCGCTCACGGTAGTAGTCGCTGATGGTCAGCAGGTTCATCTTGTAGAGCTTGCTGGCGAAAAACATGCCCACCAGAATCAGGCAGGTGCCGGCGCCAAAGGGATCCTCCACGACACCGTTCAAGCCGCTATTGACGAACTTGGCGGGAATGCCCAGCACCGTCTCCGACCCAAACCAGGTGGCGAACGTCGTGGTGACGATCATGACCAGCGGCAGATGTCGGCCCGCAATCGCATAGTCCGAGGTGTTCTTGACGCGCTTGGCCGCGTAAAGACCAATGGCGATGGTGATCAGCAGGTAGACGATGACCAGGGTCAGCAGCACGGCGCACTCCTTAAAAAGCTTGGCATTATCCCAACAGTTCGCTTTTGGGATGCGTAGTGATTGTCACGGTTGGTGTGGAGCAAGTTCAATGCCCGTTGGCTGGGTGCGGCGCTGCATTGCTGCGATGCGTGCGTTTGCTTCCTCAAATTTTCATATGGCATTTGTGCAATTCATATTGCGGAATTACGCTTGTAAGATGTTGATTTATATAGAAAAATATTTAGTCATATATAAGACATAAGATACAGTTTTAGTCTTATATAAGACTACAATTGAGCCCAGCTTGAATTGCATAGCCGCCTTCAGGCGCCGAAATTTTTTAACTATGACGGAGTGACTTCATGACTACGCAAACCCGTGAACAGCAAATCGCAGCCCTTGAAAAAGACTGGGCAACCAACCCACGCTGGAAAGGCGTGAAGCGCGGCTATTCCGCAGCTGACGTCGTGCGTCTGCGCGGCAGCGTTCAGCCTGAGTACACGCTGGCCAAGAACGGCGCTGAAAAGCTGTGGGCCAAGGTCAACGGTGGTGCGAAGAAGGGTTATGTCAATGCCTTCGGCGCCATCAGCGCCGGCCAAGCCATGCAACAAGCCAAGGCGGGTCTGGAAGCGGTGTACCTGTCTGGCTGGCAAGTTGCTGCTGACGGCAACACGTCTGAGACCATGTACCCCGACCAGTCGCTGTACGCCTACGACTCCGTGCCCACCATGGTGCGCCGCATCAACAACACCTTCAAGCGCGCGGACGAAATTCAGTGGGGCCGCGGCATCAACCCCGGTGACAAGGAATTCATCGACTTCTTCCTGCCTATCGTTGCTGACGCAGAAGCCGGTTTCGGTGGCGTTCTGAACGCGTTCGAACTGATGAAGAACATGGTCGCGTCCGGCGCTGCTGGCGTTCACTTTGAAGACCAATTGGCTGCCGTGAAGAAGTGCGGCCACATGGGCGGCAAGGTGCTGGTTCCCACCCGTGAAGCCATCGAAAAGCTGATCGCTGCCCGTTTCGCTGCCGACACCATGGGCGTGTCCACCATCATCCTGGCGCGCACCGATGCGGAAGCTGCCAATCTGATCACCAGCGACTACGACGCCAACGACAAGCCTTTCATCACCGGTGAGCGCACCCAGGAAGGTTTCTACCGCGTCAAGAACGGCCTGGAGCAATCCATCAGCCGTGGCGTGGCCTACGCTCCCTACGCCGACCTGGTGTGGTGCGAAACCGGCGTGCCAGATATCGGCTTCGCCCGTGAGTTCGCCCAGGCTGTGCTGGCCGCTTGCCCCGGCAAGCTGCTGTCGTACAACTGCTCGCCTTCCTTCAACTGGAAGAAGAACCTCAGCGAAAAGCAGATCGCTTCCTTCCAGGAAGACCTGTCGGCACTGGGTTACAAGTACCAGTTCATCACCTTGGCTGGTATCCACATCAACTGGTTCAACACGTTCCAGTTTGCCCACGCTTACGCCCAGGGCGAAGGCATGAAGCACTACACCGAAATGGTGCAAGAGCCCGAATTCGCTGCCCGCGACAAGGGTTACACCTTCGTGTCGCACCAGCAGGAGGTGGGTGTTGGTTACTTCGACGACGTGACCACCGTGATCCAGGGTGGTACTTCCTCCGTGAAGGCCCTGACCGGTTCTACCGAAGAAGAGCAGTTCCACTAAGCTGCGGCTTATGCCGAAAGTGGCCGGGCTTCCGAACAGGAGGCGCCGGCCTTTTTTTTGGCGGGCTTCCAATGGGTTTGCAGTCGGGGTTTGCCCGCAGGCGTCGTACTGCGGTTAAAATCGAACGTCCATTTTTGTATAAGAGCGAGAAAGGCAACTGGTTATGACACCGCGAACGACTCCGGCAACTTTTTCAAGCGAATAGGCCGTAAGTCCGCGCGCCTTGTGCGCAGCCAGCTACCAAATTCATAGTAAAGCGCGGATCGTTCCGCGCTTTTTGCTTTTTCCAAGACTCTTTTTTCTTGCATACGCCATGATCAAAATTACGCTCCCAGACGGCTCCCTTCGTGAATTTCCCGGCCCGGTCACGGTGGCCGAAGTGGCGACCTCCATTGGTGCCGGTCTGGCCAAGGCGGCGCTGGCTGGCAAGGTTGACGGCAAAGTCGTGGACACCAGCTACCAGATGACAGCCGACAGCGCGCTGTCCATCATCACCGCCAAGGATGCCGATGGCCTGGAAGTCATCCGCCACTCCACCGCCCACTTGCTGGCCTATGCGGTCAAGGAGTTGTTCCCGGATGCCCAAGTCACCATTGGCCCCGTGATCGAGCACGGTTTCTTTTACGATTTTTCGTACAAGCGGCCCTTCACGCCCGATGACCTGGTGGCCATCGAGAAAAAGATGGCGGCTCTGGCGACCCTGGACGAGCCGGTGACACGCCGTGTGCTGCCGCGTGACGAAGCAGTTGCCTATTTCAAGAGACTGGGTGAGCACTACAAGGCCGAGATCATCGAGAGCATCCCGGCGGACCAGGATGTGTCGCTGTACCGTGAAGGCAAGTTTGAAGATCTGTGCCGCGGCCCGCACGTGCCCAGTACCGGCAAGCTCAAGCACTTCAAGCTGATGAAGCTGGCGGGTGCCTACTGGCGTGGTGACCACAAGAACGAGATGCTGCAGCGGGTCTATGGCACGGCCTGGGCCACCAAGGATGAACTGCAACAGCACCTGACGATGCTGGAAGAGGCCGAGAAGCGCGACCACCGCAAGCTGGGCAAGGAACTGGATCTGTTCCACATCGACGACCATGCGCCCGGTCTGGTGTTCTGGCACCCCAAGGGCTGGACGCTGTGGCAAGGTGTGGAGCAGTACATGCGCCAGGTTTACCGTGACAACGGCTACCAGGAAGTCAAAGGGCCGCAGATCATTGACAAGGGCCTGTGGGAAAAGACCGGCCATTGGGACAAATACCGTGAAAACATGTTTGTCACGGAGTCGGAGAAGCGTGAATACGCCCTGAAGCCGATGAACTGCCCGGGCCACATCCTGATTTTCAAGCAGGGCATCAAGAGCTACCGCGATCTGCCGCTGCGCTACGGTGAATTCGGTCAGTGCCATCGCAACGAACCTTCGGGCGGCTTGCACGGCATCATGCGCGTGCGGGGCTTCACGCAGGACGATGGTCACATCTTCTGTACCGAAGACCAGATCCTGAAGGAGTGTGTGGACTACACGGCCCTGCTGCAGAAGGTCTATACCGACTTCGGTTTCAAGAACATCATTTACAAGGTGGCAACGCGGCCCGAGCAGCGCATTGGTTCGGACGAAATCTGGGACAAGGCGGAGGCTGCGCTGATCGAAAGCCTGAAGGCTTCCGGTTGCGAGTTTGAAATCTCTCCCGGCGAGGGCGCCTTCTATGGCCCCAAGATCGAATACACGCTCAAGGATGCCATTGGCCGTCAGTGGCAGTGCGGCACGATCCAGGTCGATTTCTCCATGCCTGAACGTCTGGATGCCGAATACGTGGGTGAAGATGGCGCCCGCCACCGCCCCGTCATGCTGCACCGCGCCATCGTCGGCAGCCTGGAGCGTTTCATCGGCATCCTGATCGAAGAGAGTGCCGGCGCGCTGCCGGCCTGGCTGACGCCGGTGCAGGTGGCAGTACTGAATATCACCGATGCTCAGGCCGAATATGCCCGTTCCGTGGCCAAAACGTTGCAAAATCAAGGGCTTAGGGTCGATTTAGACCTGCGCAACGAGAAAATTACGTATAAAATACGGGAGCATTCGATGCAGAAGCTGCCGTATCTGCTTGTCGTGGGTGACAAGGAGATGGCAGCCGGTGCTGTTGCAGTGCGCGCACGGGGTGGTCAAGACCTCGGAGCAATGTCCCTTGATGCATTCGTGCAAAAAATCCTGGGCGACATTGCCAACAAGTCGGCTAATTAGTTGGTTTGTCCGCGTGGGCTGTGCGGCTGTAGCTACTATTTTTGTAGCAAAGATATTGTGAAGGATTGAGCCATCGCTACTGAATTTCGTGACCGCCGTCAGCGTGAAGAACGCAAACACCGCCTGAACCGTGAAATCATGGCCCCTGAGGTTCGCCTCTCGGGTCCAGAAAACGAACCACTTGGTGTCGTCAGCCTGATGGAAGCCCTGCGTATGGCGGGCGAGCTGGATGTGGATCTGGTTGAAATTGCTGCCACGGCGAATCCGCCGGTCTGTCGTTTGATGGACTATGGCAAGTTCAAGTACCAGGAACAGAAGAAGGCTGCGGAAGCGAAGGCCAAGCAGACGGTCATCGAAATCAAGGAAATCAAATTCCGTCCCGGTACGGATGATGGTGACTACAACATCAAGATGCGCAATATCAAGCGTTTCTTGGCCGAAGGCGACAAGTGCAAGATCACTTTGCGTTTTCGGGGGCGTGAAATCACGCACCAGGAAATCGGGATGGCTTTGCTCAACCGCATCCGCGCTGATCTGGCGGATCTGATTGTGGTGGAGCAGTTTCCCAAGCTGGAAGGGCGTCAGATGATCATGATGATCGCCCCCGGCAAGAAAAAGGCGGGTTCTTCCAAACCTGCCCCAGAAGTCGCAGTGACTGCGGCTTCTTAAACGTGGCGGGTTGAAAGACCCGCTACTTTAAAAGTGGTGGGTTGCGAAACTCGCCACACAAGTGGCTCGGGGCCAACAAGGCTGGAAATAGTTTCCAGACGCCTCACGAGCACAGATAAGAAGGAGCATTTACATGCCCAAAATGAAGACCAAGAGCGCGGCGAAGAAACGCTTCCGCGTCCGTCCAGGTGGAACCGTCAAGCGCGGCCAAGCCTTCAAACGTCACATTCTGACCAAGAAGACCACCAAAAATAAACGCCATCTGCGCGGCTCCACCGGTGTTCATGAGACCAATATGGGTCACATGGCACAGATGCTGCCAGGCCGTGGTATTTAATTAACGACGAACAAGGAGTAACACAATGCCTCGCGTCAAACGTGGTGTAACGGCTCGCGCCCGCCATAAAAAAGTTCTGGCCCTTGCAAAAGGTTTTCGCGGTCGCCGCGGTAATGTCTTCCGCGTCGCCAAAGAAGCGGTGATGAAGGCTGGGCAATATGCCTACCGTGACCGTCGTACCAAGAAGCGTGTCTTCCGTCAGTTGTGGATTGCCCGTATCAATGCCGCTGCTCGTCAGTGCGGCTTGACATACAGCCAGTTCGCCAACGGTCTGAAGAAGGCCAATATCGAGATCGACCGCAAGGTTCTGTCTGATATCGCCATTCACGACATGGCGGCTTTTGCCGGTATCGTGGAGCAAGTCAAGGCCAAGCTGGCTGCTTGATTTTCGCCCTGTTATGCTATCGATTCGATAGCTGTCAGAGCAAATAGAACAAGGGCTAGAGCTTGAAAGAGCGCTAGCCCTTTTTCATTGACCCCAGAATATATGAACGATCTGAACGCCATCGTCGAGTCTGCCCAAGCGGCCTTTGCCCAAGCCACTACGCCTGCCGATCTGGAGAACGCCAAGGCGCTGTTCCTGGGCAAGTCCGGGCGCATCACCGAGTTGATGAAGGGCATGGCGCTACTTCCCGTGGATGAGAAGAAATCCCGCGGCGCTGCCATCAACCTCACCAAACAGGCTATTGAGGCCGCATTGACCGCACGTCGCCAGGCATTGGCGGATGCCGAACTGCAGGTCCAATTGCGCGCCGAAGCACTGGACGTGACCCTGCCAGGCCGCCAGCGCGGGCAGGGTGGTCTGCACCCGGTTTCGCTGACGATGGAGCGCATCGAGGCCATCTTCGGCTCCATGGGTTTTGACGTGGCCCAGGGTCCCGAGATCGAATCCGACTGGTTCAACTTCACCGCATTGAACACGCCCGAAGACCACCCCGCGCGTTCCATGCACGACACCTTTTATGTGGAAGGCGGCTCCGAGACCGCCCCCAACCTGCTGCGCACCCACACCAGCCCCATGCAGATCCGCTATGCGGTGCAGCACGTCAAAAAATATAGCAACAAAGCCAATAACGGCGAGGGCCAGGGCCTGTTTTCTGGTGACATGCCCGAGATCCGCGTTATTGCGCCGGGCCGCACCTACCGGGTCGACAGCGATGCCACCCACTCGCCGATGTTCCACCAGTGCGAAGGCCTGTGGGTCGGTGAGAACGTCAGCTTCAAGGACCTGAAGTTCGTTTTCACCGACTTCTGCCGCACCTTCTTCGAGAGCGACGACCTGGTGCTGCGTTTCCGCCCCAGCTTCTTCCCGTTCACCGAGCCCAGCGCCGAGATCGACATCCAGTTCCAGAGCGGCCCGCTGGCCGGGCGCTGGCTGGAGGTGGCCGGTTCCGGCCAGGTGCACCCCAACGTGATTCGCAACATGGGCCTGGACCCCGAGAAATACATCGGCTTTGCTTTTGGCATGGGGCCTGATCGCCTGACCATGCTGCGCTATGGCGTCAACGACTTGCGTCTGTTCTTCGACGGTGACGTTAGATTCCTGTCGCAATTCCAATAAGCACGCCCTGTTCCGAACCGATTAAGTACCATGCAATTTCCTGAATCCTGGTTGCGCTCGTTCTGTAACCCGTCCCTTTCCACCCAGCAGTTGGCTGACACGCTGACCATGGCCGGCCTGGAGGTTGAAGACCTCAAACCCGTGGCGCTACCGTTCAGCAAGATCGTTGTGGGTGAAATCAAGGAAGCCGTCCAGCACCCCAATGCCGACCGCCTGCGGGTCTGCAAGGTCGATGTGGGACAGCCTGAATTGCTGGACATCGTGTGCGGCGCGCCCAATGCCCGCGTCGGCATCCGCGTGCCGTGCGCGCTGGTGGGGGCGGAGTTGCCTCCGGGTGAGGACGGCAAGCCCTTCGTCATCAAGGTTGGCAAGCTGCGCGGCGTGGAAAGCCAAGGTATGTTGTGTTCGGCCAAGGAACTGCAGATCGCCGACGACCATGGCGGCTTGCTGGAACTGGCGCTGGATGCGCCTTTGGGCCAGAACATCCGCGAACATCTGAATCTGGACGACACGTTGTTCACCCTCAAGCTCACGCCCAATCTGGCGCATTGCCTCAGCGTCTACGGTGTTGCACGTGAGGTGTCGGCCTTGACCGGCGCACCGCTTCAGTCGCCCAGTTTCCCGGCAGTACCTGTTGGCAATGCCGACAAACTGACCGTCAAGGTCAGCGCGCCCGATTTGTGTGGCCGCTTCTCCGGCCGTGTGATCCGCAATGTCAACACCAAGGCCACTACACCGCAGTGGATGGTGGACCGTCTGAGCCGTTGCGGTCAACGCAGTGTGACGGCCCTGGTCGATATTTCCAACTATGTGATGTTCGAGTTGGGTCGCCCCTCCCACATCTTTGATCTGGACAAGATCCACGGGGGTCTGGACGTGCGCTGGGGCAAGCCTGGTGAGCATATCAAGCTGCTCAATGGCAACACCGTGACCGTCGATGACAAAGTCGGCGTCATTTCCGATGACACCCAGGTCGAGTCGCTGGCCGGCATCATGGGCGGCGACGCCACCGCGGTGTCGGATGACACCCGCAACGTGTATGTCGAAGCCGCCTTCTGGTGGCCCAAGTCCATTGCGGGCCGCTCACGCCGCTTCAATTTTTCCACCGATGCCGGTCACCGTTTCGAGCGCGGTGTGGACCCGCAACTGACGGTGGAACACATCGAACGCCTGACCCAACTGATCATCGAGATCTGCGGCACGCCCGATACTACGTGCGGCCCGATTGACGACCAGCAACCGAATATGCCGGTTCCCGCACCGGTCAGCCTGCGCGCGGCCCGCGCCAGCAAGATCATAGGTATGCCGCTGACCCAGGCCCAATGCGCGGACGCGCTGCAGCGCCTGGGCCTGGATGTCACACAGTCCGAAGGACTGTTGACCCTGGTGCCGCCGTCATACCGTTTTGACCTGCAGATCGAGGAAGACCTGATCGAAGAGGTCGCCCGTATGGTGGGATACGACAACCTGCCGCACACTCCGCCATTGGCTCCCATCACCGCCAAGATCCGTACCGAAGCGCAGCGCGGACCATTCGCCGTGCGTCGCTCCCTGGCTGCGCTGGGTTACCAGGAAACCATCAATTTCAGCTTTGTCGAAGAAAGCTGGGAGCATGGACTGGCGGGCAACCCCAACCCCATCAAACTGCTCAACCCGATTGCCAGCCAGATGAGCGTCATGCGTTCATCCCTGCTGGGCTCGCTGCTGCAGGTGCTGAAGTTCAACCAGGCGCGCAAGCAGCCGCGTGTGCGTGTGTTCGAGCTGGGCCGCGTGTTCCTGCGCGACGCATCCGTCAAGAGCACCGACAGCACCGTCGAGGGCTTTGACCAACCCATGCGCGTGGCCGGTTTGGCCAGTGGTGGTGCCGACGCACTGCAATGGGGCCGTAAGGAGCAGGGCGTCGACTTCTTTGACGTCAAAGGCGATGTGGAAGCGCTACTGGCGCCCCTGCAGGCCCGCTTTGTGCCGGGTAGCCATCCGGCCATGCACCCGGGCCGCTGTGCCCAGGTCCTGCTGGCTGAACGGGTGATTGGTCATGTCGGCGAACTGCATCCCCAGTGGCGCCAGACCTTCGATTTGACCCAGGCACCCGTCCTGTTCGAACTGGACCTGGATGCCGTGTTGCAGCGCCGTGTTGCCGAGTTCAAGCCGGTTGCCAAGCACCAGCCGGTGCAACGTGACATTGCCGTGGTGGTTGCCGACGACGTGACACATGCCGCGCTGATGGCTGCCATCTGGGCGGCGCCCACATCCGGTCTCTTGCGCGATGCCCAACTGTTTGATGTGTACCGCCCCAAACTGGCCAAGGATACGATCGCCGGCGACGGTGCTGCCGACCGCAGCCTGGCCGTGCGCCTGACGCTCAATAGCGACGAAGCCACACTGTCGGAAGAGCAGATCGAATCGGCCGTGAAGGCGGTTGTCGAGCAGTTGGCGGCCAGTGTCGGGGCGCGTCAGCGCGTGTGACAGGCGTTGGTTCGGAGCAACCAGAATCGAGGCACCATGGATTTTTCTGTTGAAAGTCTGGAAACCCCGGCATTGACCAAGGCGCAATTGGCCGACTTGCTGTTCGAGCAGATCGGCCTGAACAAGCGCGAGTCCAAGGACATGATCGATGCCTTCTTCGACCTGATCGCTGCCAGCCTGGTGGACGGTACCGACGTCAAGATTTCGGGGTTTGGCAACTTCCAGATTCGGACCAAGGCGCCGCGCCCCGGGCGCAATCCGCGCACCGGCGAGGCCATCCCGATCCTGGCGCGCCGCGTCGTGACCTTCCACGCCAGCCACAAGCTCAAAGAGCAGATCCAGACCGAGACCTGATCGGTCCCGCCATTTTTGCAACACCGGCAAGCTATTTGCGGGTGCGCCACAATCAGGCTTTGCGCTCTGGCAAAAGTTAGAGTAACCTCTACGCTTTGCCTCGTACAGCATTGATTTCAATGGAGAAAACTCTCCCCCCCATCCCCGCCAAACGCTACTTCACCATCGGTGAGGTCGGGGATTTGTGCGGCGTCAAACCCCACGTGCTACGGTATTGGGAGCAGGAGTTCACGCAACTGCGCCCCATGAAGCGGCGTGGCAATCGCCGCTACTACCAGCACCATGAGGTGTTGATGATCCGCCGCATCCGGGATTTGCTGTACGACCAGGGCTTCACGATCAGCGGTGCGCGCAACAAGATGCAGGAGCTGCTGCAAAACGAGCGCGACAAAAAGCGTAATGGCGAGGTCATGCTCGACGGCGTGGAGGTTCTGGAGGTCGATGATGCCGATCTCGAAGACTTTGAAGACAATCAACCGCGCGAGTCTGACGACGAAAGCACCGTGCAACTGGTGCAAGTGCGCAGAGAATTATTCGAAATTCGCCAGTTACTGGTGTTGGGATGAAAAAGTGGGCTTTTGCCGGGTTATAATTGAAGGCTAGATCGGTGTGTGGCGCAGCCTGGTAGCGCACTTGCATGGGGTGCAAGGGGTCGAAGGTTCGAATCCTTTCACACCGACCATTAGATAAGTCAAAAGCCTTCAAGAAGTGATTCTTGAAGGCTTTTTTGATTTCTGCACCGGTATTGTCCATTTGCAGATGAATCAAACGGTATTGGAACAGATACACCATGAAACTGCGTATCGGTGAAGGATGGGACATCCATGCCCTGGTGGAGGGGCGCAAGCTGATTCTTGGCGGGGTGGAAATCCCGCACACCAAGGGCCTGCTCGGACACTCCGATGCCGATGCGCTGCTGCACGCCATCACCGACGCGTTGCTGGGCGCCGCGGCTCTGGGGGACATTGGCAGCCACTTTCCCGACACTGATGCACAGTTCAAGGGCGCCGACTCCGGTGTCCTGCTCGCCGAGGCCGCGCGCCGTGTGCGGGCCCAGGGTTTTGAGATTGGCAATGTGGACAGCACCGTGATCGCCCAGGCGCCCAAGCTGGCACCGCATATTGCGGCCATGCGCAGGCGCATCGCACAGGTGCTGGGGGTGGATGTGGATCAGGTCAACGTCAAGGCCAAAACGGCCGAAAAAATGGGTCCGGTGGGAGCCGGAGACGCCATGGAAGCGCGCGCCGTGGTGCTGTTGCTGGGGGCATGACGTTCACTCTTGGCATGCCTGTGTCCGCCACCGCCCACCCCTATTTGCTGCGACCCCTGAACCTGGGCTTCATCACGCTGCGTAACCGCGTGATGCATGGGCTCCATGCACACCGGCCTGGAGGATCGTTTCTACAACTACCCCAAGCTGGCGGCCTACTTTCGCGAGCGGGCCAAGGGCGGTGTGGGGCTGATCGTCACCGGCGGCATCTCGCCGAATCGCCAGGGCTGGCTGCTGCCCTTTGGCGGCACACTGAGTTCGATTTTTGACGTGCCCAACCACCGCAAGGTGACGCAGGCGGTGCACGAGGAGGGCGGCAAGATCCTGATGCAGATCCTGCATTCGGGGCGCTACGGCTACCAGCCGTTTGTTGTGTCGGAGTCCAGCATCAAGTCACTGATCTCGCTGTTCAAGCCCAAGGCGCTGACCGAGCGCGGCATCCAGGCCACCTCCGTGCCTATGTGCGTTGCGCCAAGCTGGCGCAGAAGGCTGGCTATGACGGCGTGGAGATCATGGGCAGCGAAGGCTATCTGCTCAACCAGTTTCTGTATACACGCACCAACCAGCGCACCGACCGCTGGGGCGGCTCCATTGAGAATCGTATGCGTCTGCCAATGGACATCGTGCGCCAGGTGCGGGCGGCGGTGGGACAGAACTTCATCCTGATGTATCGCCACTCGGTGCTGGACCTGGTGGACGGCGGCAATAGCTGGGACGAAGTGGTGGCCGTGGCCCAGGCGCTGGAGGTCGCTGGGGTTACGTTGTTCAACACCGGCATCGGTTGGCACGAGGCACGCACCCCCACCGTCGTCACCTCGGTGCCGCGTGCCGCCTTTGCCAGCGTGGCGGCACGGCTCAAACAGGCCGTCAAGGTGCCGGTGATCGCCAGCAACCGCATCAACATGCCCGACGAGGTGGAAGCCCTCATTGCCAGCGGCAGTGTGGACATGGTGTCCATGGCCCGGCCCTTCCTGGCCGATGCCGACTGGGTCAACAAGGTCGCCGCCGGCAAGGTTGACGAAATCAACACCTGCATAGCCTGCAACCAAGCCTGCCTCGACCACACCTTTGCCAACAAGCGCGCCAGTTGCCTGGTCAACCCGCGGGCCGGACATGAGACCGAGCTGGTGTACCGCAAGACGCAGCGCAGGAAGAAGATTGCCGTGGTGGGTGCTGGCCCGGCCGGCCTGTCCGCGGCGACGGTGGCCGCCGAGTGCGGCCATGCGGTCACGCTGTTTGACAGCGCTGACCGCATTGGCGGCCAGTTCAACATCACCATGCAGGTGCCCGGCAAGGAAGAGTTTGCACAGACGCTGCGCTACTTTGCCAAACGGGTGGAGGCAACCAGTGTGGACCTGCAACTGGGTCAGCGCGTGACACGCGAGCAATTGCTGGCGCAGGGCTTTGACGAGGTCACCGGCATCGTGCCCCGCACGCCCCGCATTCCCGGCGTGGAGCGGTCCAACGTGGTGTCTTACCTGGACGTGTTGCAGCGCAAGGTGGTGCCCCGGGCAAGCGCGTGGCCATCATTGGCGCCGGTGGCATTGGTTTTGATGTGGGGGAGTTCCTGCTGCACGACCCGGCCGTTTCCCTGCCGGTATCCATTGACCACTGGTGCCGTGAGTGGGGCGTGGACCTGCAGGCCACGTCCAATGGTGGTCTGGTGCCACCCGAGCCGGCGCAGCCCTACCGCCAGCTCTACCTGTTGCAACGCAAAACCACGCGCGTGGGAGCCGGCCTCGGCAAAACCTCGGGCTGGGTGCACCGCGCCGTGTTGCAGCGCCATGGGGTGGAGATGCTGGCCGGTGTGGAGTACCAGCGCATCGATGATGCCGGTCTGCACATCACCGTCAACGGTGTACCACGTGTGTTGGAGGTTGACCATGTGGTGCTGTGTGCCGGCCAGGAACCACTGACCGAACTGATGCCGTCCGAAGACGCTGCACCCGTGCCCGGTGCGCCACGTTTTCACCGCATCGGTGGTGCGGCACTGGCTTCGGAACTGGATGCCAAGCGGGCCATCCGCGAAGGTGCCGTGCTGGCTGCCAGCCTGTGATCAGACGCTGGTCACGCGCTTGAGCCGGATGTTGGCGGACAGCCCCCCCGAGCTGGCATTGGTCAGCGAGAACGCGCCACCCATGCGCTGCACGGTTTTTTCCACAATGGCCAGCCCCAGGCCGGCGCCGTTGGCTGCCGTGCGTGCCGCCTCGCCACGGTAGAACGGCTGGGTTAGATTGGTCAGCTGCTCCGGCGCCACGCCAATGCCGTGGTCACGGATCTTGATCAGCACCCACTTGTCGCGGGAAATGGCCGCAATCAGGATGCGGGCGATGCCGGTGTCGGGCGACTTGCCATAGCGCCGTGCGTTCTCCAGCAGGTTGGAAATGATGCGCCCGAGTTCCACCTCGTCGGCCAGCACCATCAGGTTATCTTCCAGCTGGACCTTGATCTGCACGTCAGTCTGGTTCTGGTACGAGTAGGTGCAGGCGTCCACCACATCGGCCAGCACCACGGGTGCGAGCGTTTCCTTCTCCGGGCGTGCATAGTCCAGAAACTTGCCGATGATGGCATCCAGTTGGGCGATGTCGGCGGCCATGTGGGAGCGGGCGTCCAGGTCGGCGACGCTCATTTCGGTTTCCAGGCGCAGGCGTGCCAGGGGCGTGCGCAAATCGTGCGAGATGCCGGCCAGCATCACTGCGCGGTCCTGCTCCACCTTGGCCAGGCGCTGCGCCATGCGGTTGAATCCGATGTTCACCTCGCGGATTTCGCCGGTCTGCACGTTTTCATCGAGCCGGCTGGCATCAAAGTCGCCCTCGCGCACCCGGCTGGCGGCAAACGACAGTTCCTTGAGCGGGCGGTTGATGAGCCGGGCAATCAGCGCCGCGCCGGCCAGCGACAGGGCGGCTGCCACGATCAGCCAGATGATCCAGGTCGTGCCGCCGGCCAGGTTGAAGCGGGCCTGGTCGGTTAGCAGCCAGTAGTCATCACCATCGATGACAAAACCAATCCACAAACCCGGCTGGGTGTTGACGCTGCTGGCTATCACCGTGCCCGGGCCCAACCGTGTGGTCAGCTCCTGGGTGATCTGGCGGCTGATGGCGTCCGAGCCATAAGGCACAAACTGGTCGGTGGGCTCGCGCGGGACGATGTGCACCCCCTCCTGGTCGCTCATGGTCTTGAGTAGCGAGGTCCGCGCAATCGCATCGGCGTGGATCAGTGCCGCCCGGCTCAGGTTGACCTGGGAGGCCAGTTGCTGCGCCGTCTGCATGGCCCGGGGTTCGAACTCCAGGGACCGCAGCGTCTGTAGCCAGGCCAGGATGCTGCCCAGCAATAACAGGGCCAGCAGGAAAAATGTGCGCCAGAACAGGCTCAGGCTGGTGCGCCGGCGCCGTGGCTCGTCAATGCTGGAGTCAATCAGCGCCGCAGGTGCGCTGCTTTGCGTGTCCTCAAACTGGGTGGGGATCTGGGTCTGAACCAATTGCACCTACACCGGTTTCAGGTGGCCTCGTCCGGCACAAAGACATAGCCCACACCCCACACCGTCTGGATGAAGCGCGGCGAGGCGGGGTCGGTTTCAATCAGCTTGCGCAGACGCGACACCTGCACATCCAGGCTGCGGTCAAACGGTTCGAATTCGCGCCCGCGCGACAGCTGCGCCAGCTTTTCGCGTGACAGGGGAATGCGCGGATGGCGCACCAAGGCCTTGAGCATGGCGAATTCGCCGGTGGTCAGTGTCAGCTCGGTGCCATCCCTGTGCAGCGTGCGGGCCGCCAAATCAAAGGTGAAGGTACCAAACTTGGCGACCTCATTGTCGGTGGACGGAGCACCGGGCACTTCCGGTGTGGGGCGGCGGCGCAACACGGCGTGGATGCGCGCCAGCAGCTCGCGCGGGTTGAAGGGCTTGCCCAGGTAATCATCGGCACCGACCTCCAGGCCCACGATGCGGTCAATGTCTTCGCCCTTGGCGGTGAGCATGATGATGGGGGTCAGGTCACCCGCGGTGCGCAGGCGCCGGCAGATCGACAGGCCGTCTTCGCCGGGCATCATCAGGTCCAGCACGATCAGGTCGGCGGTTTCCCGCATCATGACGCGGGTCAGTGCCTTGCCATCTTCCGCCAACAGGACGTCAAAGCCTTCTTGCGCCAGGTAGCGCCGCAGCAGGTCGCGGATGCGGGTGTCGTCATCAACCACCAGAATCTTGTTGGGTCGGGGTGCCGGGTTCTGCATAAGAAGGTGTGAAATATGTAACAGCCCCGATTCTGCGCGGCCTGGGTGCCCTGGGCCGGTTGAATTCGGAATAGTTGACACAATGTTACAAAAACAGGCCGTTGTCCAGCGTGTTTGTGCCAACAATGGGCACCGGTCCGCATGTTATTCGTTCCAATCAACTATGTTCAAAGCACTCGTCCTGTTTGGCCTTTCCGGCTTGGCTGTTCCAGCAGCGCTGGCCCAGGGCCATAGCGTGCCGGTGGAACGCCCGGCCGCGCAAACACGCGAACAGGCGCCGGCGGACCAGGCCCACGAGCGGCGTGCCGCGTTGCGCGCTGCGTTGGTTGCCCAGCGTGAGGTAGCGCCGGTGCAAGGCAGCCCGTCGGCAGCCGAGCACCAACTCAGCGAGAAAGAACGCGCCGAACTGCGTCAGCAGTTGCGCCTCCAACGCCGCCAATAGCACTGTATTCACGGTGCAGGGAAATGGCAGCACGGGTGTCATTCCGGTGTCATACTTGGCCACCCGCGCAGACCTTTTGCGCGAATCCTTTGACGCCTGAGCATGCCCGATATTCCTGCCTTTTCCCGTACCCGATCCATGCTGGCAACCGGCGCATTGCGTGTTTCGGACACGCTGGGGCGCTTTGAGCTGCGCAAGATACTGGGGCAGGGCGCACAGTCCACCGTCTGGCTGGCGTTTGATCCCCGTCTGGAGCGCGAAGTCGCGATCAAGGTCATGCGCCCGGACAGTGGCTCCGACGCCCAGGCCGTGGCCCACTGGCTGGATGAGGCGCGCAGCGTCGGACGGGTCAAGCACCCCAACATCGTGCCGGTGTACGAGGCCGATATCCAGGATCAGCAGCCCTATCTGGTGTTCGAGTACATTGTCGGCCAGACGCTGGACCAGATCTTGAAGCAGCGCGGTGCCATGGGCCCGCACGAGGCCGTGGCGCTGATGATGGACGTGCTCGATGCCGTGGCCGTGGCGCATGCGGCGGGCGTGGTGCACCGCGATCTCAAGCCCTCCAACGTGCTGGTGGACAGCGCGGGCCGCGCACGGGTCATGGATTTCGGCATTGCCGCACGCATTGCCGACCGCAACAGCACCGACCCGGTGGTGCCCAATGGCGGCACGGTGGGTTACCTGTCGCCCGAGGCTGCCAATGGCGCCGCGCCCGCACCGTCCATGGACATTTTTTCGGCCGGTGTGGTGCTGGCCGAATTGCTGATGGGCAGGCCGCTCATTGGCGAACGCGACCCTTACCGCGCCGTCTACCGGGTCGTGCACGAGCAACTGACTTTACCTGCGGATGTGAACCCGGACGTGGACGACCGCCTGCGCGCCATTGTGGCGCGGGCGCTGGCGCGTGACCCCAATCAGCGCTTTCCCAGCGCGCGTGCCTTCCACGATGAACTGGAGCAATGGGCCAAGCCCGATGCCACGCTGGCCCCGGCCGAGGCAGGCGGCCACAGCAGCACGCTGGACTTCCTGCTGCGCCGCATGCGCCACAAGAGCGATTTTCCGGCACTGTCGGACTCCGTGGTACGCATCCAGAGCATGGCCACCTCGGAAACCGAGAGTGTCAACAGCGTCACCAACGAAATCCTCAAGGACGTGGCGTTGACCAACAAACTGCTGCGCCTGGTCAACAGCGCCAACTATGCGCACCGTGGCAGCATCAACACGGTGTCCCGCGCCGTCAACCTGGTGGGTTTCAACGGCATCCGCAACATGGCCTTGAGCCTGGTGCTGCTGGAGCACATGCAGGACAAGGCTCACGCCAACCTGTTGAAAGAGGAGTTCTTGCGCTGCCTGATGGCGGCGTCCATCGGCGGAGAGCTGTGTCCGCTGGCCGGCGAAGGGGAGGAGGCCTTCATTGGCGCCATGTTCCAGAATCTGGGGCGCTTGCTGGTGCAGTTCTACTTCCCCGAGGAGGCCAGTCAGATTCGCATTCTGATGCAGACCCAGCGCGAACCGCCCACCGAGACGCAGGCCGCCATCACCGTGCTGGGACTGAGTCTGGAGGACCTGGGCCTGGGCATCGCCAAGGCCTGGGGACTGCCGCAGAGCATGCAGCGCTGTATGCGCAAGCCGGTGGGGGGGGTGCCGTTGCGCGCGCCCATGGATTCGGCCGAACGCATCCGCTGGGTGGCCATGGCCTCCAACGAGATCGCCGACGTGCTGCTGCACGCCGACCCCAAGGATGTGGATGCGCGCATACAGGCGGTTACGCGCAAGTACATGCCGGCCATGGGCGTGGGGTCCAAGGATGTGCAATTGGCCACCGTGGCGGCTCGGCAGAGGCTGGTGGAACTGGCGCAGGCCATGGAGATCCGGGTCACGCCGGGTTCTGCCGCCGCCAAGTTGCTGACGCTGCCGGATGTGAATCTCGACAAATTGGAACTGAACAGGACCACTGACGGAGAGGGCAGTTGGGCCAAATTCGAGCTGCATGCCACAAACACGATGGCGGTGGATGCCACAGGCAACCCGCCAGCCAAGGATATGCGCGTCACCGAGACCCTGACCGCCGGCATTCAGGACATCACCAATGCCATGGTCGAGGATTTCAAGCTCAGCGACGTGCTGCGCATGATTCTGGAAACCATGTTCCGTGCCATGCACTTCGACCGCATCATCTTCTGCATGCGCGACGCCAAGACCGAGACCATGACCGGCCGTTTTGGCCTGGGCGAGGGCGTGGAGGTGCACGTCAAGGGCTTCAAATCCCCGCTCAAGGCCACCACCCCGGACCTGTTTTCCGTGGTCTGCAACAAGGGCACCGACACCATGATCAGCGACGCCAGCGAACCCCGCCTGGCCCAGCGGTTGCCGGCGTGGTACCGCACGGGGCTGAACGCGCCCACGTTCCTGCTGCTGCCGCTGTTGATCAAGGGCGCGCCGTTCGGTCTGATCTACGCCGACAAGAAGCAGCGCGGCTCGCTGGAACTGGATGACAAGGAACTAGCCCTGCTGCGCACCCTGCGCAACCAGGCGGTAATGGCGTTCAAGCAGTCCAGTTGAGCAGGCAAGCCTGGCTGGGGTGCCGGGCATGTTGCTCCAAAAATGATAGCTGCTTACGTAGGTTCCACGAGGGCTAGCGCCCGATTTGTCACTGAGCGGCCCAGCCACCGTCCATGTTCCAGGCCACGCCGCGCACGTTGTTGCCGGCCGGCGAGCAGAAGAACACGGCCAGCGCGCCCAACTCTTCGGGCGTGGTGAACTGCATGGACGGTTCCTTCTCGCCGAGCAGCAGCTTGGTGGCCTCTTCGTTGCTGATCTTCAGCGCGGCGGCCTTGGCGTCCACCTGCTTTTGAACCAGCGGTGTCAGCACCCAGCCGGGGCAGATGGCGTTGCAGGTCACGCCGGTGGTGGCGTTTTCCAGGGCAACAACCTTGGTCAGGCCGACCACGCCGTGCTTGGCGGCCACGTAGGCCGCCTTTTCGGCCGAGGCCACCAGACCGTGGACGGATGCCACGTTGATGATGCGGCCCCAGTTGCGTTCACGCATGGCGGGCAGCGCCAGGCGGGTGGCGTGGAAGGCGCTGCTCATGTTGATGGCGATGATGGCGTCCCATTTTTCAACGGGGAAGTTCTCCACGCGGGCCACATGCTGGATGCCGGCGTTGTTGACCAGAATGTTCAGCGAGCCGAAGGTCTTCACTGCGTGGTTGATCATGTCCTCGATCTCGGCGGGCTTGCTCATGTCGGCGCCGTGGTAGCTCACCTGCACGCCCAGTGCGGCCACTTCGGCCTTGGGGCCTTCCACATCACCAAAACCGTTGAGCACGATGTTGGCGCCCTGGGCCGCCAATGCCTTTGCAATCCCCAGACCAATGCCGCTGGTGGAACCGGTAACGAGGGCTGTTTTGCCTTTGAGCATGTTGTTCTCCTGAACAGTATAAAAATGGGGTAACGATTCAATTACGATTCACGCATTATCAAACCTTGATTTCACCATGTCTGAACCTAAGCTGAACTACCTACCATGCCCGAACGGTGGCGCGGGCCACCGCATGGCCTATTGGGAGTGGGGCGACGCCAAGGCGGAGCACGTGGTGCTGTGTGTGCATGGCCTCTCGCGCCAGGGGCGCGACTTTGACACGCTGGCCCAGGGCCTGGTGGCGCGCGCCGGCGGTGCCCTGCGGGTGATCTGCCCCGATGTGGTGGGCCGCGGCCGGAGCGACTGGCTGACCGACCCCATGGGTTACCAGCTTCCCACCTATGCGGCAGACATGCTGGCGCTGATGACGGCGCTCAAGCCCACGACCCAGACGTTGGACTGGGTGGGCACCAGCATGGGTGGACTAATCGGCATAGCGGTGCTGGGGCAGACCCAGTTCCCGCTGCCGGTGCCGGTGCGCCGCCTGGTGCTCAACGATGTGGGGCCCACCGTCCAGTGGGAAGCCATTGTGCGCATCGGCCAGTATCTTGGCCAGGTCATGCAATTTGCGTCGGTGCAGCAGGCCGCCGATGCCATGTGGGCCGTGTCCACCACCTTTGGCCCGCACACGCCGGCCCAGTGGCTGGAACTGTCGCGCCACATGGTCAAGCCGGTGCCGGACACCGATGGCGCGGTCACCTTGCACTACGACCCCGCCATTGCCGCCCCCATTGCACTCATGACGCAGGAGTCGGCCCAGCAAGGCGAAGCCCTGCTGTGGGCGCTGTACGACGGCATCCAGGCCCAAACCCTGGTACTGCGCGGCGCGCAATCCGACCTGCTGTCGCCACAAACAGCCCAGCAGATGGCCCAGCGCGGCCCCAGGGCCAGCCTGGTCGAGTTTGCCGGTGTGGGCCATGCCCCGACGCTGATTGCCGCCGACCAGGTGGAGGCCGTGGCTGCATTCCTCTTCCCATGAAAAGTCTCGCTTCCGAACAGCTGACGCCGGCGCCCGTGATCGCCGCCACTGCGCAGAGCCTGCCCGAGCAGGCCGACGCGCTGGCCCGTGCCCGCGCCTTTGCCGAACCGCTGCTGGCCAGCGAAACGCTGGACACTGGCGAGAACGTGCTGGTCCACGCCGATGCGGTGGCCGGCATCCTTAAATCCATCGGCGGCTCGCAGGCCATGCAGGCGGCCAGCTACCTGGTCTACGCCTGCGACCACCTGAACAAGCCACATGAGGTGATTGCCAAGGCCTTTGGCGCCAACTTTGCTGATCTGGCCATCGAGACTACCAAGCTGGTGCGCGTGCAGCGCATGGCGCGCCTGGCGCAGGTGTCTGCCAGCCATGCCACGGCGCAGACCCCCGGTGCCGCCGGGCCGCCCCAAGGCGCCGACGGCCCCCTCGGGGGGCAGCGACCCGCGCAGCGGTGGAGCGTGGGGGCGGCAGCTTCGCAGACCGAAAGCGTGCGCAAGATGCTGCTGGCCTTCTCACGCGACCTGCGCGTGGTCATGCTGCGCCTGGCCTCGCGCCTGCAAACGCTGCGCCACTTTGCCGCCACCAAGATGCCGGTGCCGCCCGGACTGGCCAGCGAAGCCCTGCAAGTGTTTGCGCCGCTGGCCAACCGTTTGGGCATCTGGGAGATCAAGTGGGAGATCGAGGACCTGTCCTTCCGCTTCCTGGAGCCCGACACCTATCGCGAGGTGGCACGCCTGCTGGACGAGAAGCGCGTGGAGCGGGAAGCCAGTGTCGAGGCGCTGCGCCAGCAACTGGCGGCGGATCTGGCAGCACAAGGCATCCACGCCACGGTGCAGGGCCGCCCCAAGCACATCTACAGCATCGTCAAGAAGATGCGCGGCAAGTCGCTGAGCTTTGCCCAGGTCTACGACATCCGCGCCCTGCGCATCGTGGTGCCCAGCGTGCCGGATTGCTATGCCGCACTCGGTTGGGTGCATGACCACTTCACGCCGGTGCCCGACGAGTTTGACGACTACATCGCCCGCCCCAAGGCCAATGGCTACCAGTCGCTGCACACGGTGGTGCGCGATGCGCGTGGCCAGCCCATTGAAGTGCAGGTGCGCACCCAGGCCATGCACGACCATGCCGAAACCGGCGTGGCCGCGCATTGGGCCTACAAGGAAGCCGGCACCAAGGGTTATGCCGGCGTGTCGGCCAGTGGTGAATACGACGCCAAGATTGCCGTGCTGCGCCAGCTGCTGGCCTGGGAGCGTGACCTCTCCGGCGGCCAGGGCTCGGTGACCTTTGACGACCGCATCTACGTGCTGACCCCCAACGCCGCCATTGTGGAACTGCCCCAGGGTGCCACGGCGGTGGACTTTGCCTACAGTGTGCACACCAACCTGGGCCACCGCTGCCGTGGCGCGCGGGTGGACGGCGCCATGGTGCCGCTGAATACGCCGCTGAAGAACGGCCAGACGGTGGAGGTAACCACGGTGAAGGAGGGCGGCCCGTCGCGCGACTGGCTCAACCCCGAACTCGGCTTCCTGGCCAGCCCGCGCGCGCGCTCCAAGGTGCGCGCCTGGTTCAACGCGCTGGCCATGGGCGAGACCGTGGCCAAGGGCCGCGAGGCGGTCGAAAAACTCCTGCAGCGCGAAGGCAAGACCGCCGTCAAGCTCGACGACCTGGCCTCGCAACTCGGCTTCAACTCTGCGGACGATCTGTTTGAGGTGGTCGGCAAGGACGAGTTTTCGCTGCGCAACATCGAAGCCGTGCTGCGCCCGCCCGAGCCGGTGCTGCCGCAGGATGAGTTTTTGCTGTTGAAAAAGCAAAAACCGCCCAGCCAGTCCGGCAAGGGCGGCGTCCTGGTGGTCGGCGTGGATTCGCTGATGACGCAGCTGGCCAAGTGCTGCAAGCCCGCGCCGCCGGACGCCATCTGTGGCTTCGTCACCCGGGGCAAGGGTGTCAGCGTGCACCGCGCCGACTGCTCCAACCTGCGCAACATGGTCACCCGCAGCGGCGACCGTGTGATCGAGGTGGAGTGGGGCGGCAAGACCGGTGGCGACGGCTCCGTCTACCCGGTGGACGTGGCCGTGGAAGCCAACGACCGTCAGGGCCTGCTGCGCGACATCTCCGAAGTGTTTGCCAAGGAGAAGATGAACGTCATCGGCGTGCAGACCCAGTCGGTGCGGGGCATCGCCTTCATGACCTTCACCGTGGAGGTCAGCGACTCGGGTCGGTTGACCAAGGTGCTGGGCATTGTGGCGGATCTGGCCGGCGTGCGCAGTGCGCGGCGGCGCTAGGGTGCCGGCTTTTGAAAGACACTACCTTGCACAGCACAGCCCTGGATTTTGGTGAAGGCGAAGCCGCTGTTGCCAACTACACCTACAAGGACTTGAGCGGGAGAAACGCCGAGTTCATTCTGACCCCTACGCGACTGGTCGCTCTATCGCCACCACACCGGCAAGACGTCCCGTTGAAAGGATTGCAGTCCATCCGCGTCGAAGCGGGTCGAAACCTGGGGGTGATTCTGGCGCTCGCCTTCGGCATTGTGCTGTCACTGGGATGCGCGACCGTTTTTGGTTACACCATCTTTGTGCAGTCCACGGGCGCGCACGTGTTCATGAAGACCGTGCCGATTGGCATGCTGGTGATTGGACTGTTCCTGCTGTATTTTTTGATCCGTGGCGGCTTCACGTTTGCCCGGGTAGTGTTGAGATTGGACGCAAACACCCTGCAATACGACCTGGCCACCTGTGACCAACCCCTATTGGACTTTGTCCGCCGCGTAGAGCAGGCGTTGTGATCCAGGGGTTGGTTTGCAGGCTTTTAGGCATCTAGCCCTCGTCGCTGCTGCGTAACCAGCTACCAAAACAATAGCGCCTTCAATTACTTCTTGCGCTGCACCGGCTTGGCCAGTGCCAGCCCCTGCGGCAGCACCACGCCATTGGCAGCCTGGGCCATCTTGAAGAACACATCGGTGTTGTCCTGCACGCCGGTGAAGGACCAGGCGCCGGGGCCAAAGGCGGAAAGCGGAATGTCCGTGGCGGTGTGCACGGCGCTGTCGCCGGGCACCTGGCCGGTCACCAGGAACTTGCCATCCACATCACGCGCCAGCGGGTTGGCGGGGTAGGCGGCCAGGGGCTCCTTTTTCACGAAGGGCTGCTGGCTGTCCTGCACGGGGCGGTCGTTGGTGCGGAAGTCTTCATAGCGGTCGGCATTGGCGCCGTAGCCCACCAGCAGGCGGTGGTCGATGTCGGTGGTTTCTGGGTAGCCATCCGCACCCAGCTTGTATTTGGGAAAGCCCGCCTGTTCGTAGATGCCCACCACCTTGTCGCGCACATTGGCGCTGCCGCCTTCGCGCACCAGCTCCTGCAGGCGGGCATCGCTCACACGCGAGCCGCCAATCAGCGCAGCCCCCGAGCATTCATGGTCGGCAGTGACGATGACCAGCGTGTCGCCGCGTTTAGCAGCAAATTCCTGCACCAGCTTGATGGCTCGGTCGAATTCGATGGTGTCGAGCATCCAGCGCTCGGTATCCATGTTGTGGGCCTGCTTGTCGATGGAGGCGCCTTCCACCATCAGCACAAAGCCGTTCTTCTGGTGCTCCAGCACGGCCAGGGCCTTGGTGGTCATCTCGTCCAGCATGGGCTGGTCGGGGAAGCCGTAGTCGTCCACCACGCGCCCGGTGATGCCGCGCGCCTTGCCCCGGCGGCCATCGATCTTGTCCAGCGCCACGTTCATGTTGGAGTGGCTGAACAGGCCCAGCAGCTTGTCGGTGCGCTTGGTGTCAATGGCGTCCAGCGCGGTCTTGTCGGCGGCATAGGCGTAGCCGGCAGCCTGAAAGTCCGCCAGCAGGTCACGGTCCTTGTCCAGCGCGCCAGCGGATGCGCCCCAGCGCTTGACGATGTCGGCCGTGTGCGCGTCGGTGGCAGAGAAGGCGTAATCCGTCTTGTCGCCGCGCGCCGAGCCGGGCACCGTGGCCGGCACAAACCACTTGCGCCCGCCGCCCATCAGCACCGTCAGGCCTGTGAGCTTGCGGTCATCCAGGTACTGGTCCACGATGCCGGTGCCCGCGCCGCGGTTGCTGGAGTGCACGGCGTTGCCGGCGGGCGTGGCGTCAAACACATCGGCCGTGGTCACGAGCCCAAGTGCCTTGCCCTGCGTGCGGTGCAGGTATTCGCTGAGGTATTCGATGCGCGGGTTGTCGAAGGGGTCGGTGGTGTCGTCGGGGAATACGCCTTCCTCATTGTTGTTGTTCTTGTTGCCCGACACATAGCTGGTCATGCCGGGGGACGAGTCCGTCACCACCGAGTTGAGCGATGCGGTCTTCACCATGCCCGTGACCGGGAAGGTGTCCATGGCCAGCGGGTTGATGACCTTGCCCTGGGCATAGCCGCCGGCAACAATGCGCGCCGCCGTGCGCTGTGCCGCGCCCATGCCGTCGCCCAGCATCACGATGATGTTCTTCACCTTCTGGCCGCCGGCCAGCAGGGGCACCACCTCAAAATTGCCGGTGGCGGTGATGGTCTGGCCGTCGCTCTGCGTGGCTGTCACGGTGAAGGTGTGGATGCCCGGCTTCTTAACACTGACGGCACGCATCGTGGTGATGGCCGCGTTGGCGGGCACGCCGGTCAGGCAGTCCTTGCCGCAGATCTTGATGGCCACATTGCCGTCCACGGTTTTGCCGTCAATGGCAAAGCGCGCGGCGGTGATGGTCTGGCTGGCGTCGTCGGGGCGCACGGTGGCCTGCAGATCGAAACGCTGGCCGGGCAGAAAGCGTGCAATGACCGGCGCCGCGTTGCCGCTGCTGAACAGCTCGCTGGGGGGCGTCAAGCGGCTGACGGTGGGGGCGGCTTGGGCGGCCGTTGCTACGAGCAGTGCCGCACCCAGGATGGAGAGACGTGCCATGGAAGTCCTTGTTGAGAATGAAACGGAAAAGTAGAAAGAGACGGATTCAGTGGCCGTGCTGCAGTGCCTGCATGTAGAGCGCAAATTCCTGCGTGCTCATGCCGCGCGTGGCGTCGGGCGCCAGTTGCAGTTGCACCCATGAGACGCGTCCATCGTGGCCTTCCTCGCGCCCGACCGACAGCACGCCGGTGATGCGGATCAGCCCGCGCACATGGGGCACGGCCCAGTCGTGCTGCTCGGGCGCCAGCTTGACCAGCACGGTTGCTGGCGGAAGATCGTCCGCATCGCCATCGGCGTGCTCGCTCATCTGCACCGGGCGCGGCGTCAGCAGAAACACGCCGTTGCTGGGCACTTCCTGCTGGACCATGTAGCCGGTCAACGCCACCGCAGTGCCATCGGCCTGGCGCAGCGCAGGGCTGATCTCCAGACCCTTGGCGCCCACGGGCAGTTTGAAGAAATCCTGAAAGCGCAGTTCAGTGACCGGCTCCGGGGTTGGGGTTGGCGCAGCGGGTGTCTGCGCCAGGGCAGCGGTGCAGCAGAAGGCCGTCAGTGTGGCCAGTGCGATGATGCGGACCCGGTTGGCGGGAGATGGGGGGGTAGAGGAAGATGGTTTCACCCCCGGGACGGTAGCGGGGGGATGTGACAGAGATGTGACACGCCCGGTGTGGTGCACGTATCTGTTGACCGCCTGTTCCATGCGACTCGGAGGCACGGATTCGCGATAGTGTCGGTGAACTGCGTCCAGTTGACATGCAATGATGCTCAAAGCGGCAATTTATTTTCTATAAGTTGCCTAAAGTCAAGGTTTGTCGGTCAGACGCAGGAGTAAGCTGGTCGCGGTGTTGAGCGCACGGCATGGACTCAATGCCATTTGGAAAAGGCCCCATGAGATCTGACCAACACGCTGGATGGCAGCCATTCGGTATGACGGAGCAGCGAACTGTCCGGATTCTTAATCAGACGGCAGCGACCCTGACTGCGTTGCTGATTGCATTTACGGTCGCAATTTCCTGGTATTCGTGGAGTGTTGAAAAGGATTACTACGTCGAGCATCTGGAATCGATTGCAGAACTGGAAACCAAGACCCTCGATAACTACTTTGTGAGTCTGCGCGTGTCCCTGAAGGGATTGGGTGAAGATGTCATCCGCCAGGGTAAGCCACTTGATCTCGACGGCACGTATGCATTCATACGGCGTTACGGTGAAATGCATCCGGATTTGTTCAACGTAACATTGGTGGAACCCAATGGTGCGGTCCTGATGACAGCGCGTACGGCACCCCGCGATACCCATGCGTCCCTAGCTGCGCAGGACTCGTTCAAAGAGTTCCTGATTTCCGTGGAACATGGGCAGACATTTGCGATTGGTCGACCTGTCATGGGGGCAGTTCTTACGAAAGCCATTGTTCCGGTACGGTATGCCGTGCAGGATTCAGCGGGAACACTCCAATACATCATCAGCGCATCACTGCCTCAAGATCACCTGCGCTCGTACTGGATGGACGCGCCCATTGTCAAGAAGGCGCACATTGGGGTCATTCGTGATGACGGATATTTGCTCAGCAGCTATCCCGTCACCGCAGGCGTGCCGTTAGACATGATCTACGGCCAACCAAGAACAGGAGCGCTGATCCGGCACCTGACCGACAACGGATTTCCTCAGAGAGGAAATGTGCAGGGAGCAAACACCTCTGCGGGGCTTGAACTGCTGTTCGTATATCGTCGTTTTCCCGACTTTCCTTTAACACTCTTTGTTGCCTTGCCGATGAAGGCTTTGCAGGCCTCCTGGTGGAAAAGGGTCAGTGGCAACTACTTGGCACTATTGGTCCTTCAGGCAGGCGTGTTATTCGCCTACAGATTTGCGGTGAAACGGCAACGCGCATGGAACCTGGAACACCAGCACTTCGAAGAAGCCCTTCACCAAAGTGAGGAGCACTTGAGGGTCATTATCGAGAGCGAGCCGGAGTGCATCAAGACCGTTGACAGTCGGGGTAATCTCATTGATATGAACCCGGCAGGTCTGGCCATGATAGAAGCAGACTCGCTGGAGCAAGTCAAAGGTCTGCCAGTTAAGGATTTGATCGCTCCCCGCTATCAGGAAGCATTTGCAGACCTTCATGCACGAGTCATGGCCGGAGAGTCGGTGAAGTTGGAGTTTGAGGTGATAGGGCTCAAAGGGGGTCGTCGGTGGCTTGAAACACATGCAGTCCCGTTGGAGGAGCGGGGCGAAACAGTGCAGTTGGCTGTCACGCGCGACATTACTCAGCGTAAGTCCATGGAAGAGCAAGTGCGCCAACTGGCTTTCCATGATTCCTTGACTGACCTGCCCAATAGACGATTACTGATGGACCGTTTGGGCCAAGCGATGTCTGCCAGCAAGCGTAGTGGTCGATACGCCGCGATGATTTTCCTGGACTTGGACCATTTTAAACCCCTCAACGATATTCATGGGCACGAAGCGGGAGATCTGCTTTTGAGAGAGGTCGCAACGCGATTGACACATTGTGTCCGTGAAATTGACACGGTCGCCAGGTTCGGCGGTGACGAGTTCATTGTCATGCTCAGTGAACTCAGTACCGACAAAAATGACTCTACCATGCAGGCGCTTGCGATTGCCGAGAAGATTCGTGAAGCGTTGGCCGAGCCCTATCAACTAAGCATCAACCATGGCGAATCACGCTTGGTGTCAGTGACGCACAACTGTACGGCAAGCCTTGGCGTGGCACTGTTTATCGACCATCAGGGTAACGCCGACGATATCCTCAACCGGGCCGATAGCGCCATGTACACGGCAAAGGACGATGGACGTAATCGAGTTCACTTATACCAGGAGCCATCCCATGCGTAGGTGCGTACTGTGACTTCTTCCGAAAAAGACTTGTCACTTGAGAGAGTGCAGCGCAGTCTGATCGGATTGGCCGTATTTTGGACAATTGCGCTCGTCGCTCTTGGATCTCTTGATACCTGGCAAACCTATAAGGGTGTTGTCGATGACGCACGATCGTCTGCCAATGAAAGTGTCCGCAAGGATATGGTGTATCGCCGATGGGCGGCCATGCATGGCGGTGTTTATGTCCCTGTTACCCCGCAGACACCGCCAAACCCCTATTTGGCAGACATACCCGAGAGGGACATTAGCACGCCTTCGGGCAAGAAACTGACGCTACTGAACCCTGCTTACATGACACGTCAAGTGCATGAACTCGGCAACAAAGACTTTGGCTCGAAAGGACACATCACAAGTCTCAAGCCATTACGCGCCGAAAACGCACCAGACTCCTGGGAAACCCGGGTCTTGCAGTCGTTTGAGGCCGGCGCAGAGGAGTCGTCAGCGTTCGAGACATCCGGATCGGAAACCTACTTCCGCTTCATGCGTCCCTTGGTCACGGACGCTGGTTGCTTGAAGTGCCATGAGAAGCAAGGATACAAAGTTGGAGATATTCGAGGCGGAATCAGTGTATCGATTCCCTGGGAGCCATACAGGGAAGTACTACAGACTGAAATACTGATCCATTTTGCTCAATATGGAGCAATTTGGTTGTTCGGAATGTGGGGGCTGCGTGTAGGCAGAACTCGCCTCCAACAGTACCTGTCTGAAACAAAGAAGGCGCAAGACGCATCTTATCGATCAGAAACCGCGTTGCGCGAAAGTGAGGAGCGTTACCGTACAGCGTTCAATACAAGCACCGATGCGATCAATATCAATCGTCTGTCGGACGGTCTGTATGTCGATGTCAATGATGGGTTTTCGCGGCTAACGGGGTGGACGCGTGATCAGGTTCTCGGAAAGACTTCCCAGGAGATCGGGATTTGGCATAACCCTGCTGATCGCCAACGATTGGTAGCAGCACTTCAAAATTCGGGTATCTGCAAGAACCTGGAGGCGACCTTCTTAAGGAAGGACGGCAGCAGCGTCCAGGCACTCATGTCTGCAAATTTGATGACGCTTAATGGTGAGCAATGTATTTTGTCTGTCACGCGAGACATCAGTGATCGCATTGAGGCGGAAAGCGAAATTCAGAGTCTGGCATTTTCTGATCCCCTTACGGGGCTTCCAAACCGTCGACTTTTGATGGATCGATTGCACCAGGCGATAACCACGAGTGCACGCCACCAGCGCAGAGGGGCTTTGCTCCTGATTGACATCGATGACTTCAAGACCCTCAACGACACGCGTGGGCACGACAAAGGGGACTTATTGCTCCAGGAAGTGGCGGCCCGGCTTTCCAATTCCGTGCGTGATGGTGATACGGTGGCTCGCCTCAGCAGCGACGATTTTGTGGTTTTGATGGAGGACGTCAGGAAGGACCCCAAGGAAATCGCTACGCAGGCAAAAGTGGTCGGCGAGAAGATTCTCAGCGTCCTGCACCAGCCCTACCAACTTGGTGACTATGAACACCACGGAAGCGTGAGCATTGGCGTCACGCTTTTCGGCGGAATGAACGAAACCAATCTTGAGCCACTCAAACGGGCTGAACTGGCCATGTACCAAGCCAAAGGGGCAGGTCGCAATACGCTGCGTTTCTTTGATCCTGAAATGCAGGAGTCGATTACGAATCGGGTGGCTCTTGAGCGCGATTTGCGTGAAGCACTTGAAACGCATCAATTCCTGCTGTTTTATCAAGCTCAGGTCAGTGGTGAAGGACGGATTGATGGTGTGGAGGCGCTTGTTCGCTGGCGCAATCCCAAGAAGGGGATGGTTTCTCCCGCAGGGTTTATCCCGTTCGCTGAAGAGACCGGAATCATTCTTCCCCTGGGCGCTTGGGTCCTCGAATCTGCCTGCAAGCAACTGGTGCTGTGGGCAGATCGCGCAGAGCTTTCGCATTTGACCATTGCCGTCAACGTGAGTGCGCTGCAATTTCGGCAAGCAGACTTTGTTGAACAGGTATTTGATGTACTGGATCGCACGGGAGCCAATGCACATCGATTGAAGTTAGAGCTGACGGAGAGCCTGCTGGTTGCGGATGTAGAGGGGACGATTGCAAAAATGAATGCACTCAAGGGGCGTGGAATTGGTTTTTCATTGGACGACTTTGGTACGGGGTACTCGTCACTGTCCTATTTAAAACGCCTGCCCCTGGATCAACTCAAGATCGATCAGGGATTTGTACGAGATATATTGGATGATTCAAACGATGCGGCTATCGCTGCCATGGTAGTCGCACTGGCCAAGGCAATGGGGCTTGGCGTGATCGCCGAGGGTGTTGAAACGGTTGCTCAAAAAGACGCGCTTGCTGGCTTGGGCTGTCATTCATTTCAGGGCTACCTCTTCAGCCGACCTTTGCCCGTAGAAGAATTCGAAAAATTGGCGCTGAACAACCGAGGTCAGGCAGCAGTTGGCACATGATCCTCAGTTAATCGGTTCGTGCTGTAAACCTTCATTGTGTTGGTGATTCTCAGCTGGCGTGCTTCTTGACCCACGCAACATATTGATTCATCCAACCCTGCAGGAATGCCTTGCTGTCCGGGCCGATATTGCCGGCACTGTCGAACAAGCCATCCTTGGCGTGAATGAATGCTTCCGGTTGACCCAGCGTCGGCACGTCCAGGTAGGCGAGAACATTGCGCAAATGCTGTTGCGCCATCGCGGTGCCGATAGCCCCGACCGACGCCCCAATCACGCCGGCTGGCTTGCCCGCCCACGCGCTCTGGCCGTATGGGCGAGAAGCGTGATCAATGGCGTTCTTGAGTACGCCGGGAATCGAGCGGTTGTATTCGGGTGTAACGAATAGCAGACCTTTAGCCGCGGCGATTTCTGCTTTCAGGCGTTTGACGGAGGCAGCCTGCTGCGCATCGTCGTCCTGGTTGTAAAGAGGCAAATCGCCAATCTCCAACTGTTTGAATGAGAACTCCGATGGCGCCAGTCTGGCGATGGCGCTTGCCAGCTTGCGATTAAAGGAATCCTTGCGCAGACTGCCGACCACGACAGCGATTGGGTATTGGCTCATGTTTATTTTTCCTTACGTGGGTGATTGAAAAGAGAGGTTCACTGTACTGCTGGGTTGACGCCGACACAACCCATTTTTAAACCCGTGTGATGTCAGAAAGTAATGCTGATTACCCTGACGGCTGGTTTGCGTTGTCATTCAGGGGCCTGTTTGCCGTCGACAGCGTCGCCCTGATCGGCCATGTCGCGCATCAGTTGGTCCAGCTCCTGGCCGGATGGCGCAGCCTCTTCGGTGACGGTGGGGGCCGGGGCATCGAGCACATGCACGGTCCACGGTGCAAGAAACACTGCGACCGTGACCGCGCACTGCACGGCGATGAACGGCAGCAGCGCGCGCAGCGTGCGCCACAGGGTTGCGTGGACCAGGCCGGAGCGCGTGCGCGCCATCATCACGGCATAGCCCATGGGCGGGATCAGGAAGCTGAGTTGCAGCACCAGCAGCAACAGCACGGCGGTCTGCTGGGCGTCACCCAGGCGGTTGATCAGCGGCGGGGCGACGATGGGGATGATGACAAAGATCATCTCGAACGCATCCAGCACCCAAGCGCACAGCGCCACCAGCAGCAACACTGCCGCCGCCGTGGCCAGTGGCGGCAGTGTGGATGCCTGCATGGTCTGGATGATCCACAGGTCGGTGCCCCACAGCCGGAACACCAGGCTGAAGGTGCTGGCACCCACCAGCAGGGCCAGCAGGGCTCCGCTCAGGTTCATGGTGTCCATCAACACGGCCTGCCACTGCGCGCGCGTTAGCGACCGGGTGACCACGGCGGTGCACACCAGGGCGATGGCGCCGGTGGCCGCTGCCTCCACGGCGAACACCTTGCCGATGAAGACGCCGCCCAGCAGGAGCAGCGTGGCCGTGCCCGCTACCAGCGATACCAGCCACTGCGAGGTGGACACCGTGCTGGGCGCCTCGGACGCTTGCACGCGGCGGCCCTGCCACCACGCCACCAGCAGCCACAGCGCCAGCACACAGGCGGCAGGCAGCAGCGCGGCGTGGAACACGTCCTGCGTGTTGATGATGCGCTGGCTGCCCAGCAGGTAGTTGGGCAGGTTGCTGGCTTCGGTGTGGGCGCGCAGCATGGCGTCGCCCAGCAGGATCAGCACCAGCGACGGCGGCACCACCACGCCAATGGTGCTGGATGCGCTGATCAGGGCCGTGGCGGTGGCGCTGTCCATCTGGCCCAGGCGTGGCGCCACCAGGCGCGCCAGCAGTGACGAGCTGGATGCCACCGAGCCGTTCATCGGCGCCACCAGCGCACCCACGCCAAAGGCGGCCACCGAAGTGCCGGCGCCGGTCCAGCGGAACAGCCGTGACAGCGAGGCAAACAGCGCATCCGCCACGGTGAGCCGCTGCAGCAGCACGCCGACGAACACGTAGAGCGGCAGTGCCTGCAACAGGTCATGCTCCAGCAGGCCCAGCGTGCGCCCGCTGATGGCGCTGAGCACACCGGCGTCAATGGTGCCGCTGATCCAGCCCCCGGCGGCAAACAGGCTGGCCGTGCCAATCAGCAAGGCCCACACTGGCAGGCCGGTGCTAATGATCAGTGCTGCCAGCGTCAGCAGCATCCACAGGCCGGCGGTGGCAAAGGGGGCCGTCATGATTTGGATGGGCGGCGTGCACGCAGGTCGGACCACGCCTGGGCCACCGCATGGACCAGCGCGAGCAGGGCCAGCAGCACCAGGGCAATGCGCAGGATGAAGTAGCCGGGCGTCCCCCCCTCGCTGAAGATTTCGCGGATGGCAATCGAGCTCAGCATCTGCGGCACAGCCGTCCACAGCAGGAACAGCGCCCACGGTGCGACGCAGGCCAGCAGCAACCAGCTGCGCCAGAGTGCTATTGGTTTTGTAGCTGTCTGCGCAGGTTTGGCGAGGGCTAGATGGCTTTCTGACACAGAGGCCGCGGTGATGGCGACGGCCCCATAGAGCGCGAACAGGATCTGCCCGATGTCATTGGCCTGGCGCGAAAATGCCTGCACCCAGTCGCGCAGCGGCCACTGGGCAAACAGCAGCAGGGCCAGCGGCAGGACCAGCAGGCTGGTGATGGTGATCAGGCGGCGCATCATGGTTGATTGGCCACGGCGGCCACCGTATCCAGCACGCACGGGGCGGCGTCGACCCAGCCGGTGCCATCGTCATCCACCAGCGCGCAGGCCGCCTGCACCTGCGCCACCGCGCGCGAGGCGCTGGCCGCGTCGGCGGCGTGCACCCAGGCGATGGGCTCGCCCGCAGCCAGCCGCGTTCCCAGCGGTTGCACCTGGCTCAGGCCCACGCGAGTGTCGATGGTGTCTTCGGCACGGCGGCGGCCACCGCCCAATTCCACCACGGCCAGACCGACGTCGCGCGTTTGCATGGCGCTGAGGATGCCGCTGCGTAGGGCGGGAACCGGCACGTGCACCGGCGCGGCCGGGAGGTACGCGTCGGGGCGCTCCAGCAGGTCGCCAGGGCCACCCAGGGCGGCGACCATGCGGGCAAAGCGTTCGGCGGCGGCGCCACTTTCCAGTGCTGCCTGCAATTGTTGGGTTGCATCTTTTGTGTTGGCCGCCAGGCCACCCAGCACCAGCATCTCGGCACCCAGCGCCAGGGTGATGGCGTGCTGGCGCGGCTCGCGTGCAACATCGCTGGCGTCGCCACGCAGGTAGCGCACGGCTTCCATCACTTCCAGCGCATTGCCGACCGTGGTGCCCAGCACCTGGTTCATGTCGGTGACCAGTGCCGTGGTTTTCAGGCCGGCGCCACCCGCCACCGAAACGATGTTGTGCGCCAGTTCCAGTGCCATGGCGCGGGAATCGGCAAAGGCGCCGTTGCCGCATTTGACGTCCATGACCAGGCCTTGCAGGCCGGCGGCCAGTTTTTTGGAGAGGATGCTGGCGGTGATCAGCGGCACGCTTTCCACGGTGGCGGTCACGTCGCGCGTGGCGTAAAAGCGCTTGTCCGCCGGTGCCAGGTCGCCGGTCTGGCCGATGATGGCGCAGCCTATCGAGCACACCACGCGGTCAAACAGCGCCGGCTCAGGGAACGCGTTGTAGCCGGGGATGGACGCCAGCTTGTCCAGCGTGCCGCCGGTGTGGCCCAGGCCGCGACCGGAGATCATGGGCACATAGCCGCCGCACGCCGCCACCATGGGTGCCAGCATCAGGCTGATCGTGTCACCCACGCCGCCGCTGGAGTGTTTGTCCAGCACCGGGCCGGGCATGTCGGGCCAGGCCATGACGCGGCCTGACATCTTCATGGCGTGGGTCAGCGCCACGCACTCAAGGCGACCCATGCCGCGCAGGAAAACGGCCATGGCCAGTGCAGCCACCTGTCCCTCGCTCCAGCTGCCATCCACCAGGCCCTGCACGAACTGGCCGATCTCGACCGTGCTGAGCGCATGGCCGTCGCGTTTGCGGCGGATGATTTCCTGGGCCAGCATGGTGATGGGCTTAATAGGCGCTGCCGCTGGCGATGGATGCCTTGCCGGAGAGCACGGCCTCGATGTCGTTGAGCAGGCCGCTGGCGCCAAAGCGCAGGCGCTGGGGCGTCAAGGCATCGGCGCCCAGGATGTCGACCACCAGCTCCAGATAGCCCTTGGCCTCCTGCACGGTGCGGATGCCGCCCGAGGCCTTGAAGCCCGAGGTGGGTGTGCTGTGTGCGGCAATCTCCTGCAGCATGACGCGGGCCGCAGCGGGTGTGGCGGATGTCTTGGTCTTGCCGGTGCTGGTCTTTACATAGTCGGCGCCAGCGTCCAGCGCCAGGCGCGTGGCCTGGGCGATCAGGTCCGGGGTGGCCAGTTCTCCGCTTTCGATGATGACCTTCAGCAGAAGCGGGCGGCTGGCGGTGCGGATCTGGGCCAGGAAGTCGGCACAGGGAATGCTCTGGCCCTGCATCAGCGCGCGGTAGGGCAGCACCACGTCCACCTCGTCGCCACCAGCGGAAACGATCGCCTTCACATCGGCCAGCGCCTGGGCAACGTCCAGCGCACCGGCAGGAAAGTTGGCCACCGCTGCCACCTTGATCGAAGGCGGCAGCGCGGCACGGGCCTGGCTCACAAAGCGCGGCCAGACACAGACCGCAGCCACCGGGCCAAAGGGCGTTTGCGCACGCTGGCACAGCGTGACGATGTCGCCGCTGGTGTCGCCGGTGTTCAGGCTGGTCAGGTCCAGGCAGCGCAGGGCCAGGCGGGCGGCGTCAATCAGGGAGAGGGTGTTTGGCATGGTACTCAGGAATGCAGGGATGGTAGATCAGCCAGGCTGGCCACCAGATCGGCCAGGAAGCGGGCGGCGTAGTCGCCGGAAGCGCGGGCCTGCTCCAGTGTGGCGGCATGGGTCAGCGACTCATGGCCCAGGCCGGCGGCCATATTGGTCATCAGGGACAGGCCCAGCACGCGCAGGCCGGCGTGGCGGGCCAGGATGGTCTCCGGCACGGTGCTCATGCCCACGGCGTCGGCGCCCCAGGCGGCAAACATGCGGATCTCGGCCGGGGTTTCAAACTGCGGGCCCAGCGCCCACAGGTAGGTGCCTTCAGGCAGGGTAACCGAATTTGCATGGGCGACGTTGCTTGCTACGGCCCGCAGCTCGGCATCGTAGGCGGCGCCCATGTCGACAAAGCGGCCGTTGCCCGGTTCGCCCACCAGTGGGGAGCGCTGTGGCGCGTTGATGTGGTCGGCAATCAGCATCAGGCTGCCCGGCGGCATGTGGGCGCGCAGGCTGCCCGCCGCGTTGGTCTGCACCAGCACCTTCACGCCCCAGGCCTGCAGGCTGCGGATGGCGCCGGCCATGCCGGCACAGTCGTTGTTCTCGTAGGTGTGGCGCCGGCCCGCCAGCAGGGCGACGCGCTGGCTGCCCATGCGGCCCACCAGCAGCGTGCCGGCGTGGCCTTCGACGCCGGTGGGCTCAAAGGCGGGCAGGTCGGTGTAGGGGATGTGCTGGGGCTCCAGCAGGTGCTGCGTCACGCCACCCCAGCCGGAACCGAGCACCACGGCAACCTCGGGTGCCACGCCAAAGCGGGCCTTGAGCAACTGGACCGTGTGGGCGATGGCGGATTGGGCGTGCATGGTGGGTCAGCCTGCGTGGTCTTCGCTGTTATGGGCCAGATGGTCAGGCCCGAAGCTGGCCGGCAGCAGTTGCCCCAGCGTCCAGCTTTGGCGCACGCCGCTGGGGTCGGCCGCGATGATGAGCAGGTTGTCATCCCCAAATTCGCGCAGTTTTTGGCGGCAGCCGCCGCAGGGGGTGATCACGTCCGGCCCGGGACCGCTCACCAGCACCGCCTTGGCACGCTTGCCACCGGCCATGACCATGGCGCCCAGTGCGGTGGCCTCGGCACACCAGCCCTGCGGGTAGGCGGCGTTTTCGATATTGCAGCCGGCGTGCACGGCGCCGTGCTCGTCCAGAATGGCTGCGCCCACGGCGTAGCGGGAGTAGGGTGCATGCGACCGGACACGCGCCGCCAGGGACGCGCTGAGCAGGCGTTGCAACACTTCGGGGGCGAGTGGGTCCATGAGCATTCTTTTTCGGATGGGCGGCTGAAGCTGTGCAATAGTGTAGTGTTGCGGGGCGCGGCCCTGGCCTTATGTCACTTAACCGTCACACCCATGGACAGTCATACCTTTCTCTGGCACGACTACGAAACCTTTGGTGCCAACCCGCGGCGCGACCGCCCGGCGCAGTTTGCCGCCATCCGCACGGATGCCGAGCTCAATGAAATCGGTGAGCCTTTCATGCTGTACTGCCAGCCGGCGCCTGACTTTCTGCCAGACCCACAGGCCTGCCTGATCACCGGCATCACGCCCCAGGTTTGCCTGGAGCGCGGCGTGCCCGAGTACCAGTTTGCTGCCTCCATCGAGGAGGCGCTGGCACTCCCTGGCACCATTGGCGTGGGCTACAACACCATCCGCTTTGATGACGAGGTCACGCGCTTTCTGTTCTGGCGCAGCCTGATCGACCCCTATGCCAGAGAGTGGCAGAACGATTGCGGTCGCTGGGACCTGCTGGACGTGGTGCGCACCGCCTACGCGCTGCGTCCGGAAGGCATCCAGTGGCCCATGCGTGCCGAGGGTGGCGCCAGCTTCAAGCTCACCGACCTGACTGCCGCCAATGGCCTGGTGCATGAGGCGGCGCACGATGCCTTGAGCGACGTGCGCGCCACCATCGCCCTGGCCCGGCTATTGAGATCGGCCCAGCCACGGCTGTTTGACTACTGTCTGGGGCTGCACAAGAAGGACCGGGTTGCTACCGAGCTGGGTCTGCCCACCTCACTGCGCAACGCGCGGCCGTTCTGGCATGTGTCGGGCATGTTTCCGGTGGAGCGCGGCTGCCTGGCCCTGATGTGGCCGCTGGCCATGCACCCGCAGAACAAGAACGAGCTGATTGCCTGGGACCTGGCCCATGACCCCGGCGAGCTGGTCACGCTGAAGGCCGACGACATCCGCCAGCGCCTGTTTACCCGCAGCGTCGATCTGCCCGAGGGCATGGCGCGCCTGCCGGTCAAGTCCATCCACCTCAACAAGTCGCCGATGGTGGGCTGCAACCTGAAAGTGTTGACACCCGAAGTGTTGGCGCGCTGGGGCCTGGACCTGGAGGCGCAACTGCAGCATGCCGCGCTGGCACGTGACTTGCCTGACATGAGCGGCATCTGGCCCGAGGTGTTTGCCCACGCGCAGAAGGCCACGCTGGATGTGGACGAGGACCTGTATGGCGGCTTCATCGGCAACGGTGACCGGCGCCGCCTCAATGAATTGCGGGCCATGCTGCCCGCGCAACTGACCCACACCCATCCGGCGTTTGACGATGCGCGCCTACCGGAACTGCTGTTTCGCTACCGGGCACGCAATTTCCCCGACAGTCTGACCGGCAAGGAAGCCGCGCACTGGGAGGCCCAGCGGGCCGAGCGCCTGTACGACGGCGTGGAGGGTGCCCGCACCGTGGAGCAGTTGTTTGATGCCATTGACCACCTGTCCGAGAGCGCGGACGAGCGCGGCGAGGCCATTCTGGGCGCCCTGTACGACTATGTGGAGTCCATTGCACCAGCGCGCGCCTGAATGCGGCGAAAATGCCCCAAGCAAATCTCCCATCCATTGCAAACCCCAAACGGAAAACCCCATGAAGATTGAAAAAGACACCGCCGTGACCCTGAAAATCACGGTGGCGGATGCCGCCGGAAAACTGATGGACGACGGCAACCACCCCACCGCCTACCTGCATGGCGGCTACGACAACATCTTCCCCAAGATCGAGGCCGCGCTGGACGGCCAGGAACCGGGCTTTCAGGTCACGCTGACCCTGGCCCCCGAGGACGCTTTTGGCCAGCGCGACGAAGCCCTGGTCACCACCATCGCCAAGAAGGACTTTCCCCCCGGTGTGAAGGTCGGCGGCCAGTTGCAGGGCGAAGCCGCCGACGGCAAGCAACGCATCTTCAACGTCATCAAGATCAAGGGGCCGGTCGTGCACCTGGACGCCAACCACCCCCTGGCCGGCCAGACGCTACGCATCACCGCCAAGGTGCTGGACGTGCGCGCCGCCACCGCCGAAGAAATCACCCACCAGCACGTACACGGCGAGCACGGTCACCACCATTGAGTTTCTCGCCACCCCCTGTGGCACAGTTTCAACGCGCGTGAAGGATTCGATATGAGTACTTTTTCCAGCCGCTGGGCCTCGGTCGGCCTACAGTTGAAGTTGCAGATCCTGATCCAGACCTTTCTTCTGGTCATCCTGGTCGGCACGCAGGTGTGGTTATCGAACCAGATGGAGCGCCGCTCTCTGTCCGCAGCCGAGGAGCGCACCATGGTGGTGGCTGATGGTGTCATCAATGCGCTGAACACGTTGATGGAAACCCGGATCGGAGACGAAAACGTCATCAACGACGTTGCGGCCCGGGCGTTGTTCATCAAAAAAATGGGGATTTCGGATAACCTCAAGGAACTGCGTGTGGTCCGGGGCAAGGGAGTCACGGATGAGTTCGGTGCGGGCTTGCCAGAAGAAAAGATTGTTGACGACGTGGACCGCGCTGTGTTGGCCAGCGGTAAACCTGTCTACCAATTGAATCCCGACGACAAGGACGGCGCCAGCCTTCGGGCGGTGATCCCCTATATCGCACGCAAGGAGTTTCGTAGCAGCAAATGTTTAAGATGCCACGCCGTTGATGATGGAGCGGTTATTGGAGCCGTCAACATTGTCTCGGACGTAAAGGAAGACGTAGCGGCCATCCGCACGATGAACCAGGCGCTGTGGGGTGGCCAGTTGGTACTGCAGATTGTGCTGTATTTTGTGATTGGCGCCATCGTGCGCCGCCAGCTCAGCGAACTGGGCGCCGAGCCGCGTGAGGCCACCCGCCTGGCGCAAAGCGTGGCGGCGGGCGACCTCAGCACCCGCATCCAGACCCGCAGCGGCGACACCCAGAGCCTGATGGCGCAACTGCTGTTCATGCAGCAAAGCCTGGTCAAGCTGGTCGGTCATGTGCGCGAGGGCTCGGAGAGCATCGCCACCTCCAGCGCCGAGATCGCCCAGGGCAACAACGACTTGTCGGCCCGCACCGAGCAGCAGGCCAGCGCGCTGGAAGAAACCGCCGCCTCCATGGAGGAGCTGGGTTCCACCGTCAAGCAGAATGCCGACTCGGCACGCGAAGCGAATCAACTGGCCCTGACGGCGTCCACCGTTGCGGTGCGCGGCGGTGAGGTGGTGGGACAGGTGGTGCAGACCATGAAGGGCATCAACGAGTCATCGCACAAGATTTCGGAAATTATTCAAGTCATCGACGGCATTGCCTTCCAGACCAATATCCTGGCCTTGAACGCCGCCGTCGAGGCCGCGCGCGCCGGCGAACAAGGTCGCGGCTTTGCCGTGGTCGCGGCCGAGGTGCGCAGCCTGGCCCAGCGCAGTGCAGAGGCCGCCAAGGAAATCAAGGGCCTGATCAACGCCAGCGTGGAGCGGGTGGAGCAGGGCACGTCCCTGGTGGATCAAGCCGGTGCGACCATGACCGAGGTGGTGAATGCCATCAAGCGCGTGACCGACATCATGGGCGAAATCAGCGACGCCAGCAGCCAGCAGGCGCTGGGCGTGGAGCAGGTGGGCGAGGCGATTGCCCAGATGGACCAGACGACTCAGCAGAACGCCGCGATGGTCGAGCAGATGGCGGCGTCCGCAGGGGCATTGAAATCGCTGGCGGAGCAACTGGTGCAGGCCGTGTCGGTGTTCAAGCTGGACAGCCGGCGCTGAATCGCGAGTCTGAGTCTGGAACCCGCCATCAAACCCATGCCTGAACCCAGCAAGAAGTCGTCGCCGGCACCGGGAGTCTGGATGGTTCACATGAACCACAGAAACCGTTCGGTTCTGTTTGCGGTTCTCTTTGCGACACTGAGCCTGCACTTGGCGGACATAGGGGCCAGCCCGATTGCGTGGGGCATTCTGGCTTTTCATTGCTTTGTCTATCCGCAGTTGATTTATTGGAGGGCCCTGCGCGCAAAGGCACCTGGCAATGCAGAGGTGAACAACATGCTGCTGGACGCCGTGGCCTTTGCGATGTGGGCAGCTGTGCTGGGCTTCCCCTTGTGGATTACCTTCATCCTGCTGGTTTCCGCCTCCGTCAATCTGGCGCTGTTTCGGGGCTTGCGGGGGATTGCCATGGTGCTGGTGGTGCTCATTGGATCGGCACTTGGGACGGCTGCCATAACCGGAACACCGTTCTCACCAGAAACCAGCCCGCGCACGACCGCGATGAGCATGGTGAGCGTTTTTCTGTTCCTGATGGTGGTGGCCAATAGCGCATATGTCCGGTCCATCGCACTCCACGAAATGCGGGAGAAGTTGCGCCGTGGCGAAAGCGCCCTGCAGCAGGCCAATGAGGGCCTGACCCAGCAGTTGCAGGAAATCAACGCCCTGCAGGTGATGCTCAAGGAGCAGGCCAACCGGGATGCGCTCACCGGCCTCTACAACCGCCGGTACCTGGAGTCCACCATGGAGCGTGAACTCGGGCGATGCCGGCGAGATGGCAAGCCGCTGGGACTCATGCTCATGGACATCGACCACTTCAAGAAGATCAACGACACCTTCGGCCATCAGGCGGGGGACCAGGTGCTGAGGTCCATTGCCGAGCTGCTGGAAGTGCGTTCAGCGGACATTGCCTGCCGTTATGGCGGCGAGGAATTCCTGGTTCTGTTCCCGGATATGCCCCGGGACGTCACGCTGGAGCGGGCTGAGCAGTTGCGCCAGCAGTTTGCACAATCAACCATCCACTTTGGTGAGTTCCGGATCAAGGCGACCTTGTCGATTGGGGTGGCCAACTACCCCTGGAACGGGAAGTCTGCCGATGATCTGATCAACGCTGCGGACAAGGCCATGTACGTCGCCAAGTCCCAGGGCAGAAACAGGGTCATTGACTCGGAAACCCTGACGGCTGGGGAGTTGGTGGCGGAAAACCCCGTGGCCTGACCCGGACCGTGGGCCACGACGATCAAAGGTGCACCCATGAGACCGTTGAAACTGAGCAAGGCTTTCACGCTGATGGAATCGGGGCCAGTGGTTCTGGTGACCACGCACGACGGAAAGAAGGCCAACATCATGACCATCTCCTGGACCATGGTGATGGATTTCACCCCGGTATTTGCCATCACCACGGGTGAGTGGAATCACTCCTTCGCGGCGTTGCGGAAAAACCGGGAATGCGTCATTGCCATTCCCGCCATCGACCTGCTGGACACGGTGATTGGCATCGGGACGTGTTCGGGCGCAGACACCGACAAATTTGCCCGGTTCCACCTCACGCCCGTGCCGGCCAAGCGGGTCAGGCCGCCCCTGATCAAGGAGTGCCTGGCCAACATCGAATGCAAGGTCATCGACATCATCAAGAAGCACAACATCGTGGTGTTGGAGGCGGTTGCCGCATACACCGATACCGCACGCAAGGAGCGGCGCACGGTGCATGCGGTGGGTGACGGAACGTTCATAGCCGACGGCCGCAAGCTGGACCGCAAGACGATGATGGCCTCCAAGCTGCCACCCGGCATCTAGCCCGCGGGCACGAAAGTGGCTGGCAGGCCCAGGCGCTGCAGGATCGTGTGCCAATGTTGCGGCTCTACCGGCGTGATGGAAAGCCGGTTGCCTTTTTTCAGCACCAGCAGGTCGGCCAGTTCGGCGTCGGCGCGCAGCTCGGGCAAGGTCAGGTTGCGCGTCTTGCGCAGCACCTGCACATCCACCAGCAGCCAGCGCGGCGCCTCCATCTTGGAGGCCGCGTCAAAGTAGGGTGAATCCGCCTCGAACTGCGTCGGGTCGGTGTACGCGCCGGACGCCACCTGCGCAATGCCCACGATGCCCGGCTCGGCGCAACTGGAGTGGTAGAACAGCACGCCGTCGCCCACCTGCATGGCATCGCGCATGAAGTTGCGCGCCTGGTAGTTGCGCACCCCGGTCCACGCCACGGTGGCGCTGGGCGCGGCCAGCGCGTCGTCGACCGAGACTTCGCTGGGTTCGGATTTCATCAACCAGTAATGGGGCATGGCGTTGGAGATGCGGAGAGGGAAGGCGGTATTTTGCGTGGGGTGTTGGAGGTCGAGAAGGCGAAGGGGTTTTAGGTGCAATGGAGCGGTAGCGAGCGCTGGTGGATGACGGCTTGCGGGTAGCCAACGTCGCTCATGCTTTCGGGTCGCCTATTGCGGAGCTCTGCTTGGTTTTAGCTGCCAATTGACGCAGCTCGGGTTTAAAAATCTTGCCCACGAGCGTCATAGGCATGCTTGGCAGCACGGTAACCGACTTGGGGCGAGCGGGGGGCTCGTCGACACGCTCTCGCACATAGGCCAGTAGTTCGTCCTCGGCAGCAACTGCACCTGGCTTGAGCGTCACAAACACCACCGGCAGCTCGCCCGCATAGGCATCGGGCTCGCCAACGGCTGCGCAGTGTTGCACGGCCGGATGTCCTGCCATGGCGTCTTCGATGACTTTGGGATCGATGTTGTGCCCGCCGCGAATAATCAAGTCTTTTGAGCGGCCACTCAGGTTCAAGCGCCTCGCGTCATCCAGCCAGCCCAGGTCGCCAGTGGCTAGCCAGCCGTCTGCCGTTAAGGCATGCTGGTTGTCATTGGGGTCCACAAAGCCCGAGAACAGATTGGGCGACTTGAAGATGACCATGCCTTGCTCCCCGATGGGCATGTCACGGTTCGTAGGGTTGCCGCTTTCGTCCAGTGCCACCACGCGCATCTCGGTGTACGGCAGGCGAAATCCGACACAGCCGACAGGGGCATTGACTCCAGGCGGGGTGATGGTTGAGATACCCGCCATTTCAGTCATGCCCAGGCTCTCATGCACGTGGATTCCAAATTGGGCTTCAAAGCGGGCTGCCAGATCCGGACTCAGTGGTGCAGCCCCGGTACGGCAATAGCGTAGAGTCGAGACATCTGCATTGCCCACTGGCACGTTAGCCAAGGCTGCCAGCACAGTGGGAACGGCCGACACGGCGGTGGCGCGATAGCGCTCTACCAGGCGCCAGTAGTTGGCAATGACCTCGCGGTTGCGGAACAAGGTCGTCGTGGGCATCACCACCTCGGACCCAGCAGCAAACGACGTCAATGATCCGGGCAACACTCCAGCCACATGAAACAGCGGATATCCATTGATTACCACATCGTCGGAGCGTGTCCCCTGTAGCTGCACGCAAACCCAGGCCGTAAACACCTGGGCGCCATGGCTGTGGCGGGCCAGCTTGGGTGCACCGGTTGTGCCTCCGGTATGAAAGTAGGCGGCGATGTCGTCGGGCGCAATGATGCGGCCACTGAGCAGCCTATCGCCAACTTCCCTCTCACGTTCACTAGCAAAGTCCAACACGCCTTCGGGCATCGGCTGAGCAAGTAGCTCGTCCGATGGCGCCACACGCAGCACGTGTGTCAACGTAGGCACCTGTGTGCGAATCCTCAGCGCCTTGGACCAGATGCCCGCGTCGTCGTCAGAGCCCCAGGCAAAAAGTACTTTGGCTTTACCCGCGTTGAGCAGGGATACGAGCTTTTCTTCGCTGAGAAGCGGGTTCAACGGCTGCACAATACCAGCGGCCTCACCACCCCAAAGCGCGAGATGGTAGTCCATACAGCCGGGCAGCAGAACGCCAATGGCATCGTCCGGTTGTATGCCAATGCGATGCAGCAGATTGGCAGTCTGGTGGATGCCGGCCAGCAATTCTGAATAGGACCAACGAATGGGTTCTTCATCCGGATTGGCGGAGCGCAAAAAGGTCAACGCGGTCTTGCTGCCGAAGGCCTGGGCCGAGCTTTGAAAGATCTCGTAGGTGCTGCGCAGCGTTAGCGCCTCGTTGAGCGGGGTTTCTTCCAGGCGACGGATGTCGGCCAGGCTACGGATAGGGAATTGGGCTGTAAATGGCATGCGCCATGGTACCGGCGCCAGGCAAGATCGGGTGTTACGTACGTGTCAATGAGGACCGTGGCATTGGTCATCGTACTTTGTCGGAGCCAGTCAAACCATTGCGCGACTTGGTAGTGGTTCACTTTGAATCAGACAAACTTACAAACACCTAGAACCAAAGTGACCTGTCTGCTATCGTAGCGGTATGCCCAAGAAAGATTTCTCACAAGTTGCGTTCGACGTGGTTCAGCAGGCCACGGGGGAAGCGCCTAAGCCGCCCGTAAAGACCGCCAAACAGGAAGCGGGGCGTAAGGGTGGGTTGAAGGGCGGGAAAAAGAAAATGGACTCCCTTACCCCTGAGCAACGTAGCGCAATTGGAAAGCAAGCAAGAGAAGCGAGACGAGCAAAAGAGGCGCTTGCCTCAGTAGAAGCAAGCGCCAAAGCCAATCAGTTGAACAAGGTCAACTGATGCGGGTGTGACCTCCAGTGCTGACACACATTTTCAAGCCGACAAAACCTGATACGTGTGTACGGACGAACGAACACATCCTTTGGCCGGTAGTCTGAGTAAGACATAGAACCTCATAACGTGGGTTATGAGAGTAAGTTTGACTTGACTACAGCCATCTAGAAGGGTACAGTCGTACCCAGTCTGCAAGGACTGTTGGCTGTAGTTGGCGGGGTCTACCCTCACCACCTTCGCCTGTTCAATTGGTCTTAAGTTAATAAGGTTCGCGGTTTGCTAGACATGCTTCCTCCGATCTTTATTGCGGCCCGGTTAGGGGACTAGGTTGAACATTGAGAGCCCCGCCGTTGTCGTTGGTAGCGACAACACTAGCGGGGCTTTCGCCTTTTTGACTTTCTGCAAATTCAATTCCAAACTGACTCAGTTTGTAGACTCCAGGTCTTACATTTTCTACAAGACCACGCTTCTTTAGGTTCATCATCAAGGTTCGAAGGGAGCCTCTGGTCATAACCATTGAATTTGCTTTTGTGATTTTCTCAAGATCATCAAGACCAACTTCACCAGACCCCATGGACACCACAAGCTTAGGCCAAGTAGAGTCGCTACGAAGCTTCGGAACATTACTTGATTCAAGACGATGCATAGGTCTTTGGATGGAATTTGTCACTGGGCCATTTGCATTTATTGGCAACTCAGAAGCAATTGGCTTTGCCGACAAAACCTGTCTATCGATAAGCTCATCAAACTCATCTGTATCACTAGCCAATGACTCAAATAGCTTGATTCGGTCTTCACAGACACGCAACTTTTCAAGCAGCATTTGACGCTTCAGGCGTTCATGTTCAAGTAGGGCTGAGTAGTTCATGTGCGTATTCTAACGCAGAAGACAGGCGTAGCGCAAATAAGTTAGGCGCAAAGATTGACGAAAATTAGCTTTGGTGTAAAATTCATTTACAAACTTTAAAAGTTACAAATGAATAAGCTCTCAACCCAAGACCGCGTAGCCATCCTGAATGCCCTCTCCGAAGGCGTAGGCATCAATGCAGCTGCTCGTATCACTGGTAAGAGCAAGAACACTGTTTTGAAGTTGTTGGCAGACGCTGGCGAAGCCTGCGCCCTGTACCAAGACAAGGCAATGCGCAACTTGACAATCAAGAAGGTGCAAGTGGATGAAATCTGGAGCTTTGTAGGAACCAAGCAAAAGAACGTCACCGAAGATCACCCAGAAGGTTACGGTGACGTTTACACCTTCACGGCGATTGACCCTGAAACAAAGCTGATGCCATGCTGGTTGGTTGGTTCTCGTACTCGCCAATGCACAAACGAATTTATTGAAGACTTGGCTGGTCGGCTTGCCAATCGTGTGCAGTTGACCAGCGATGGCCTTCACACCTATCCAGAGGCTGTAGAACGGGCTTTCAAGGGCGATGTGGACTACGGAATGCTGAACAAGTCCTACGCCAACGAGAAGGGCCTGAAAGAAGCAAAACGCCGCTACAGCCCAGCGACCATGACAAGCTGCGAAAAGCTCCGCGTGTACGGCAACCCAGACAAAGACCACATCAGCACATCACACGTTGAACGGGCCAATCTGTCTATGCGTATGGGGATGCGTCGGTTCACCAGGTTGACTAATGCCTTTAGCAAAAAGCTGGAGAACCACATGCACGCGGTCAGCTTCTATTTCATGGTCTACAACTTCGTGAAGATTCACAAGTCCATCAGGACTACACCAGCGATGGAAGCCGGTGTAACTGACTTCCTGTGGAGCATGGAAGACATCGTGATGATGATGGATACCATGGGCGAATAATCTTTGTAACAGCACTCATTCAAAGTGAACCACTACCCGCGACTTGTTGGGATTGATCAAGTATTTGGTCCCGGTTGCCCGTTGGCCATACACGGCAATGGCTTCAGGGAGCAAGGCTTCCTCCAGGGAAATTTCCCTGGAGTAGTGGCTCGCAAAGGTCGTCTTGAGTTCAGCAACGACACGCTGACGCAAGGTGTGAGCAGCATCCGTCCCGATTTTCTGGAGAAACGGGAACAGCAACCAGCCGCCGATTCCCCAGGCCATGCCAAAACTGCGATGGAATTCGGTAGGACCCGTGTCAAGGCCACCGTAGATGTAGACCTGCTTATGGGTGGTGGATCCGTATCGGCTGTATTCCTTGGCGCTCTGGTTCAGTGCCGACTCCATGCAGATGAGAATCTGTCCAGCCAGTTTGCCGCCACCAGTGGCATCAAACGCAATGGTCGCTCCCGTCTGAATCAATGCCTGTGTGAGATCTTGCATGAATGTGGGGGAGTTGGCATTGCACACATGGGAGGCGCCGAGTGAGCGCAACAGGGCTTCCTGCTCCGGGGGGTGTAAGAACTTTTGTGTAAACGGTCAATTGGCAGGAAACTGCTGCACTCCCATGGAATTGCAAATCAATGACCGTCACGAACGAACTAATCGACAGCCTGTTGGCTGACTACAAGAAACCT
>Ga0265332_10000038_pt1 | contig 133265 bp, 112 predicted proteins | sample 41926metaG_FD_202084 | JGI IMG/M metagenome (GOLD analysis project Ga0265332, IMG submission 202084) | Rhizosphere microbial communities from Carex aquatilis grown in University of Washington, Seatle, WA, United States - 4-19-26 metaG | ecosystem: Host-associated > Plants > Roots >...
CCGATTTTCGCGAGCAACTCGAACGCGATGCCCGCCAGTACAATCTCCTACCCAAAGGCTTCTTCTAAGAAAGTCTTTCGGAGAGACGCAGAGAAGACGCAGAACGTCTCCATTATCTTGTCTCGCGGGACAATCTGAATGGCACGAATCTGGCCATTTGAACCGTCTCCCTTCTTCGTCTCCGCGCCTCTGCGTCTCTGCGTGAGATTTCATTTGTAAGCTTTGTTGCGGTACAAGCCTCACATGAGTGCACGTGATCGTCTGCGGCTGACATCGTTCAGCCACGGCGCCGGTTGAGCTTGCAAGATCGGTCCCAAGGATCTCGGTGAGATCCTCAGCAAGCTGCCGGGCAATAGCGACCCGAACCTGTTGGTTGGATTGAACACTGCCGACGACGCGGCGGTGTATCGACTGACACCCGAGCTGGCTATCGCGCAGACGGTGGACTTCCTCACGCCGCTGATCGACGACCCGTATGAGTACGGACAGATCGCCGCTGCCAACGCCATCAGCGACATCTATGCGATGGGCGCGGCGCCGTTGCTGGCATTGAACATCGTGGCTTTCCCCACCGAGGCGCTGCCCATGACGGTGCTCGGCGAGATTCTCCGCGGCGGCGCGGACAAAGCCCGCGAGGCCGGCGTGCGGGTCATTGGCGGCCATAGCATCGATGACAAGGAGCCGAAATACGGCATGGCGGTCACCGGTGTGGTGCATCCCGACCGCATTCTGCGCAACTCCACCGCGCGTCCCGGCGATCGACTCTTCCTGACCAAACCGCTCGGCATGGGCATCATCTCCACCGCCATCAAGCGCGATCTGGCCAGCGCCGCGCTCGTCGCGCGCGCCGTGGCGGTGATGACGACGCTCAACCAAGGCGCGGCGCGCGCCGCATTGGACGTCGGCGTCAACGCGGCCACCGACGTCACCGGCTTTGGCTTACTCGGGCATCTCCACGAAATGATCGCGGGCAGCGGCGTGGGCGCGCGCCTTCTCTGCAGTCAGGTGCCTGTCCTCGATGGCGTGATGGAGTTGGCGCGCAACGGCGCGGTGCCCGGCGGAACCAAACGGAACGCGGCTTATGCCGAACCGCTTACGTCCTTTGATGCAAAGGTCGATGAGACGCAACGGCTCGTCCTGGCCGACGCGCAAACCTCTGGTGGATTACTGCTTGCGGTACCGCCGCACCATGCGGAGGCACTCGCCCGTGCGTTGGCGGAGCAAGGGGTGCCGGTAGTGGCGGAGATCGGGGAGGTCACGAGCGATCCGTCGGGACGGATCGTGGTGGAGCCATGAGGCGGGACATTGGAGGATTTGAGGATTGGAGAATTGGAGAATTTGAGAATTTGAAAGATTGGAAATGGTCTTCAATCCTTCAATTCTCAAATTCTCCAATCCTCAAATTTTCGGCCTCAGTGCCACCAGCATATGCCTCACCCCGGTGTGCTTGTTGCTCCGCGTCCACTCGATCGGTCCCGCCAGGGCAATCTCGTCGAAGCGATCGAGCAACGCGTCGAAGACGAGTCGCATCTCGATGCGCGCCAGGTTGGCGCCCAGACAGAAGTGGGCGCCGTTGCCGAAGGCGAGATGGGGATTGGGTTGGCGCCGGATGTCAAAGCGAAAGGGATAGGCGAATACCGCGTCGTCGCGGTTCGCCGACGCCCACCACAGAGAGATCTTGTCGCCGGCACGGATCGTCTGGCCGCCGCGGACGACGTCACGGGTTGCCGTCCGCCGGTTGTAGGGCGTCGAGGACGCCCAGCGCAGCATTTCTTCGACCGCGGTCGGCAGCAGCGCGCGATCGGTCTGCACGGCGCGCCACGCCGCGGGATGCTCGATGAGTGCTGCCAGGCCGACGGCAATCGAGTTGCGCGTCGTTTCGCTCGCGGCGTGCACCAGTAAGCTGAAGAACATCTGCAGCTCGAGATCAGTGAGCGGTTCGAGCCGTCCGTCGCGCCCCTCGACCATGCCGTGCGTCACCGCCGAGAGCATGTCGTCGGCCGGCTGACGCCGCTTCTCGGCGATCAGCCTTCCCGCATACTCGAACATCGCCGCGGACGCGGCCATAGCCTTGGCGCTGTGCATACCAAGATCGCGGTCGTCGTAATCGAGCGTTGCCGTCGACCACTGGAACAGCTGGCGGCGATCCTCTTGCGGCACGCCGAGCAGGCGGGCCGCGGTCTGCAACGGCAGCTCGGCGGCGACTGCAGTGAGAAAATCGCAATGTCCGCGTTCGGCCACGGTGTCGAGAATCGCCGCGGTGCGCTGCCGCAACTCGTTCTCCATTGCGGCCAATGCGCGCGGCGAGACGTGCGCCGTCACCAGCTTGCGGACGTGCTTGTGGTGCGGGTCGTCGGTCATGTTGAGCAGCACCCCGGCCGCGAATCCAAGCGGCAGGTCTTCGATCAACGTGCCGCCGCCATCACGCGCGCCGCCGGAAACCGACGAAAACGCCACCGTGTCCGCCGCCGCGTCTTGGATGTCGGCGTAGGCGCTCAACACCCAAAACCCTTCGCCGCCCGGCGTGTGCGCCGTCGGTGGATGAAACCACACCGGCGCTACTTTCCGCAGGAACGTGAACAGTTGATGCGGAAAGCCGTTGGCGAAGAGATCGAGATCGGTAAGGTCGATGTCGTCGAGGGTCATGGGTGCGGTGCGGATGATTCTTCATCGTGATGCAATGCTCAAGCCCGTTGCCTAAGATTGGGGTCGTGTGTAAAGACGGATGCGGCGTGTCTCGATGAAGACGATGAGAGACAACTACGACCTCTCCCAGGCGAAGGCCAATCCCCATGCGAAGCAGTTGAAGCAACCGGTCACCATCCGCCTCGATCTTCCATCGCTCGCTGCCCGGTACCGTGAGATCCGTCGCGCCACCGAATATCTCTGTGCGCCGCTATCGCCGGAGGACTGCCAGGTGCAGTCCATGGATGATGCCAGCCCGGCCAAATGGCATCTCGCGCACACCAGTTGGTTCTTCGAGACTTTTGTCCTCGAGCAAACGGTGCGTGACTATGTCGCCTTCCATCCGACGTTCCATGTGTTGTTCAACTCGTACTACCAGACCGTGGGCCGGCAGCACCCGCGCCCACAACGTGGCTTGCTGACGCGGCCGACGCTCGAGACGATCATGGCGTACCGCCGGCACGTCGACGAGGCGGTGCTGGCGTTGCTCGACCAACCCGGCGCCGTTTCGGCGGCACTCGCCGCCGTCATCGATCTGGGACTGCATCACGAGCAGCAGCATCAGGAGCTCATCCTCACCGACATCAAGCATCTCTTTTCATGCAACCCGCTGTCTCCAGCCTATCGCGAATCTCCGGCGGCGCCGCTCGTCGAGGCCGCGCCGCGGCGCTGGCACCGCTATGCGGAAGGACTGCAGTGGATCGGTCACGACAGCCCCGGCTTTGCCTTCGACAACGAGCGCCCGCGCCATCAAGTCTTCGTCGAGGGATTTGAGCTCGCGGATCGGCCGGTGACCAACGGCGAATTTCTCGGCTTCATCGAAGACGGTGGCTACGCGCGTGCCGATCTCTGGCTATCGGACGGTTGGAACACGGTGCGGGCCCGCGGCTGGAGCGCTCCACTCTACTGGGAAGCGCACGACGGTGTCTGGCAGACGCTGACGTTGGCGGGCCGGCGCGCCGTCCGCGCCGACGAGCCGGTGTGCCACGTGAGCTACTACGAAGCCGATGCCTTCGCGCGGTGGGCCGGCGCGCGGCTACCGACCGAGGCCGAGTGGGAAGTCGCCGCGGCGCCCGTGCCCATCAACCGCCAGACGGACAACTTCGTAGAGCGTGGCCGGCTGCATCCGGCGCCGGCGACAGCCGGCAGCAGGGGTCCGACGCAGCTCTTCGGCGACGTCTGGGAATGGACGCAAAGCCCCTACACGCCGTATCCCGGATACGAGCCGCCGGCCGGCGCGCTCGGCGAGTACAACGGCAAGTTCATGTGCAATCAACTGGTGCTGCGCGGCGGCTCGTGTGCGACGCCGGCGTCGCACCTGCGAGCCACGTATCGTAACTTCTTCCCGCCGGACGCCCGCTGGCAGTTCAGCGGCATTCGTCTGGCGCGCGCGGCGCGCTGACTCACCAATGAGCGTGGAGGTCATCGGCATCGATCACATCTACATCGCCGTGCGCGATCTGGCGCGCGCCGCAGAGTTCTACGACCGCGTCATGCCGATTCTCGGCTTCCGCAAGGCGCAGTCGGTCATCGGCGGTGATCCGCACCACCACTACTACAACCGCCAATTCGGTTACTCACTACGGCCGGCGCATGCGGGGACACCCGCCCACGATCCGTACGCGCCGGGGTTGCACCACTTCTGCTTTCGCGTCCTCGACACCATCGCCGTCGAGCGCGCCGCCACCGAGCTGGGTGCCGTCGGCGTCGAGGTCACCCCGCCGCGCTACTACCCGGAATACGCCGCCGACTACTACGCGACGTTTCTCAGCGATCCGGATGGCGTGCGGCTCGAAATCACCAATTTTCGCGAGAATCGCCGGCGGCGCATGTACGATTGGGACGCGGCACGCTAACATCGCGCCGCACACCATGAATCGATCGGTCTCTCATCACATCTGGCGGATCAGCCTGCGCAGCGCGCAAATGGTGGGCGCCGCAATTGTGGCTACGGGCGTGTTCCTGCGCGAATGGTGGTGCAGCCCCGCACGCGGGACGGATGCCCTCCTGCAGGCCATCGGCCGCGCCGTAGTGCGCCTGTGCACTACGCTGGGTGCGACGTTCATCAAGGTCGGACAGATTGCTTCGACGCGCGCCGATTTGTTGCCGCGCCAGTTGATTAAGGAGCTGGCCACGCTGCGCGACCAGGTACCGCCGTTTTCCTTCGACGCGGTGCGCCGCACCATTGAAGTGGATTTTGGCGCGCCGCTCGAGACCTTGTTCGCCGAATTCGATCCCGAGCCGGTCGCCGCCGCCTCGGTAGCGCAAGTGCACCGAGCCGTGCTGCACACGAACGGTGGCAGTGCCACAAGCGGCAGTGCCGCAAGTGACCGTGCCGCAGGTGACGGCCGCGGCGAACGGGTCGCGGTAAAGGTGCGCCGTCCCGACATCATCGAAAAGGTACAGCTCGACCGCTCGATCCTGTTGTTCGTTGCCCGTTGCATGGAACGCCTGGTGCCGTCGCTGCGCTTGATCGCACTCGAGGGGGCTATCCGCAACTTTTGCGTCGCCGTCGAGGAGCAGCTGCATCTCACCAACGAAGCACGCAACAATGAGCGCTTTACCGCCAACTTCGCCGACGATCCGGACGTCTTGTTCCCAAAACTGTTCCCCGCGCTGTGCTCTGATTCCGTGCTGACCATGGCGTTCATCGACGGCGTTCGCGAGGAGGATCTGGAAGCCCGGGGCATCGATGTGCGGCGCGTGGTGGAAGCGGGCATGCGCTGCGTCTGCCGCATGATCTTCCTGCACGGCTTCGTGCATGCCGACCTGCATCCGGGGAACATGCGCTTCTTGCCGCCCGGGCGTGCCGTGCTCTTCGACCTCGGCCTCGTCGGCTCGCTGATCGATGAGGATCGCCTCACCACCGCCGGCTTGCTGCTGGCGTTCGCGACCGGCGACGGCAAAACCGTCGCGAAGATCCTCTTCGACAGCGCCGCGCACACGGCGACACCGGACTATGCGGCGTACGAGACCGAAGTGTGCGCCATGGTCGACAACCTCAAGTCGCGCGGCCTCGGCAACATGCAAATCACTTTGGAGATCGGACGCATCTTCGACATCCTGCGCCGCCATCACATTCAGGCGGATAGCCACATGACGATGGTCAACCTGGCGCTCATGACCGCCGAAGGGTTGGGCAAGCGCCTCGCTCCGGACCTGTCGCTCGCCGATGAGGCGCTGCCGTATCTGGCGGAAGCGCTCGGCGTCAGCGTGCCGTTGCCGACGGCGAGCGTTAAGCAGACGCCGGTTTAGGACCAATGCCAGTGAGTTAAGATCGACGCCAGCGCGTTCGCCGGGGAATGGAATTCCCTGGCTGAGTCGACCCAAGTCGTCTGAAGACGACTACCAACAGCAGATGGCCAGCGTTCACGAGGCCTTGCGGGAGGTCAGTCGGCTTCAGCCGACTTCGTACGACTCAGCCAGGGAATTCGATTCCCTGGCGGCTGGCGCGCCGTGCGGCTTAACTCACTGGCATTGGGGTTAGACAAGTTTTGACGGGTATTGGCGCGGCAGCCGGGGCGCCCCAAATCCTTGCGGCCGCAAACAGTGCTCCGCTATAAGCCCACGCCATGCGCCACACTCACCTGCTGTTGTGTGCCGCGATGGCTCTGGCTGTCGCATTGGTCTCTCCATGTGACGCCGAGCCGCCGGCCAGTGCGGCGCCATTCAAGGTCGCGCTGCTGAGTCCGGGACCGGTGAGCGACGCCGGGTGGAACGCGCTTGCCTACGAAGGGCTGCTGGCCATCCGCGATCAGCTCGGTGCCGAGGTCGCGCAGATTCAAACCAAAACCCCGGCGGAGTTCGAAGAGGGTTTCCGCGACTTCGCGCGGCGCGGGTACAAGCTGGTCTTCGGTCACGGCTTCGAGTTTCAAGACGCCGCCGCCGCCGTGGCTCCCGATTTCCCGGACACCGTCTTCATCACCACCTCCGGCAACACCGTGCGCAAGAACGTCGCACCGATACGCTTCATGCTCGAAGAAGCGACCTACCTCGAAGGGATGCTGGCCGGCGGCATGTCGAAGACCGGCAAGGCCGGCGTTGTCGGCGGTATCGAGATCCCGTCGGTGAAGAGTACGATCATCGCCTTCCAGGCCGGCGCGAAGGCGGTACGTCCCGACTTCAGCATCGTCACCGCATACGTCGGCAACTGGGAAGATGTCGGCGCGGCAAAGGAAGCGGCGCTCGCGCAGATCCAGCAAGGCTGCGACTTCCTCTTCCATAACGCCGACGCCGCCGGGCTCGGCGTCTTCCGTGCCGCCGAGGAAAGGAAGGTTTACGCCTTCGGCAGCAACAAGAACCAGAACGACGTGGCGCCCGACGTCGTCATCGCCAGCGCCGTTGCCGACATCCCACGGGCATTCGTGCAGGTGGCGCGCGAGGTCAAAGAGGGGCGCTTCGTCGGTAAGATCGAACGCATGGGCATGAAAGACGGCGTGGTCTCGTTGGTCTTCAACCCGCGTCTCGAACCGCGCATCCCGGCCGACCTCAAAACCCGCGTCGATCACGCCCGCGAGGCGATCATCGCGGGAACACTGAATGTGCCTACCGCCGAGTTCTAGGGCCTGCGGCCGGCGTCTCTTCTATGGTCCGCTCCCGTTGGTCGCTATTGCTCGGCATCGCGAAGGCTTTTGACTCACGCGTAACATGTTCCCAACAGCAAGTAGCCCGATAACCTGCCCCGACGTGGAAGCGTGCAGCGACCCAACGGGGAGCGGACCATAGAAATGACGCCGACCGCAGGTCCGCCGACTGCAGGTCTGCCGAAGGCAGGTCTCTCGGTGCGCGGCGTCAGCAAGCGCTTCGGCAGCGTCCAGGCGCTAGCCGGTGTCGACCTCGACTTCCGCGCCGGAGAAATCCACGCCATCCTCGGCGAAAATGGCGCCGGCAAGTCGACACTCATGCACGTGCTCAACGGCGTGCTGCGCCCCGATGGCGGGACGCTCCTCCTCGACGGCCGGCCGGTGTCGTTCACCTCGTCGCGCGCCGCCCGCAACGCCGGCATCGGCATGGTGCATCAGCATTTCACCCTGGTGGAAGCCCTCACCGTCGCCGAGAACCTGGCGCTGAGCTTGCCGGGACCAGCGAGCTGGCGCTTCGATGCACGCGCGGTCGCCGCCAGGGCCCGTGCGCTGGCGAGTCGCATCGGTCTCGACCTGAGCCCACCTGAGGCCCGGGTATGCGACCTACCGGTCGGCGCCCGCCAGCGGCTCGAAATCATCAAGGCATTGGCCGGAGCCGGGCGGGTGTTGATTCTCGACGAGCCGACTGCCGTCCTCACCCCCCAGGAGGTCGCGCAGTTGTTCGCCATGCTGCGCGCGCTGCGCGCCGAGAAGCGTCTGGTGATCTTCATTACGCACAAGCTGCGCGAGGTCGCGGCGATTGCGGACCGGGTGACGATCATGCGCCGCGGCCGCGTCGTCGATACGCGGTCGGTTGACACCGTCAGTGAGAGTCAGATGGCGGAGCTCATGGTTGGCGAGGTGACCGGCGCGCCACCCCGTGCGCCGCACGCCGCGTCAGCGGGTGAGCCCGCGCTGGAGGCATTGCATCTCCTGGCGCGTGACGTCCGCGGCCTGCCGGCGTTGGTCGACGTCAGCTTCGTGGTTCGCGCCGGCGAGATCTTCGGTGTCGCCGGCGTTGACGGCAACGGGCAACGCGAGCTGTTCGAGGTGCTCGTCGGCTTGCTACCGCCGGACGGTGGAACGGTCGCGGTGGGTGGGCATCCGTTACCCGCGTTCACACCGGCGGCGGCGCACGCCGCTGGCATTGGACATATACCGCCCGATCGACATCGCGAGGGGCTGGCGCTGTCGATGAGCGTCGCCGAAAATTTTCTCCTCAGTCGGACGATGCTCGATCGCTGCAGCCATCACGGCGTACTGCAGTGGAGCGTTGCACGCCGCGTCGCTGCCGAGCTGGCCCGGCAGTATGCGATCGATTACGCCGGTCTCGATGCGCCGGTCCGCTCACTGTCGGGCGGCAATCAGCAGCGCATCATCGTCGCCCGCGAGCTGGCGCACCAGCCGCGCGTCCTGGTGACCGTGAACCCGACGCGTGGTCTCGATGTCCATGCGGCACGGGCGGTGGCGGATGCTCTGGTCGCGGTCGCCCGCAAGGGGTGCGCCATCATCCTGATCTCCACCGATCTCGACGAAGTCCTGGACCTGAGCGATCGGATCAGTGTCATCGCCCGCGGGCGTCTGAGTGCGCCGCTCGCGCCGCCGCTCGATGCCGAGCGCTTGGGCCTGCTGATGGCTGGAGCGGGAGAGAGACAACAGACGACAGACAACAGACGACAGACGCCACACGACACATGACAGACGGAACGCAACACCGGCAAGCATCTCAGTCTGTCGTCTGTCATCTGTTGTCTGCCGTCTCTCTCCGCCTGCTCCCGTCGCTCCTTGCGCTCCTCGGGGCGCTGATCGTCAGCGGTGTAATCATCGTGGTAGCCGGTCACAGTCCGTGGCTGGCGCTGACGGCGGTGATCGATGGGGCCTTTGGCAGTCTCGACAGCTTGTCCGAAGTCGCGGTGAAGACCTGTCCGTTGTTGCTCACCGGTTTGGCGATCGCGGTGGCATTCCAGGCCGGGGTCTGGAACATCGGCGCCGAGGGACAGCTGCTCATCGGCGCGCTGGCCATGGCGGCGTTGGGCACGCACGGGGCGACGCTGCCGGCGTGGCTTGGCCTCGGCTTCGACCTGGTCGCCGCCGCCTTCTGCGGCGCGGCCTGGGCCGGGATTGCCGGGCAGCTCAAGCTGCGGCGCAACGTGAACGAGGTCATCAGTACGATCATGCTGAACTTCATCGCCCTGGCGGTCATCAGCTATCTCGTGCAGGGGCCGTTGATGGAAGCCGGCGGTCGTTATCCGCAAACCGATCCGATTCTCGCAGGGCTGTGGCTGCCGCGTCTCCTGCCGCCGCATCGCCTGCACGCCGGTGTCGTCATCGCGTTGGTGATGGCGGCAGGGGTCCAGGTGCTGCTGTATCGGACGGTGGCCGGGTATGAGATGCGCGCCGCCGGCGCCAACCCGCAAGCCGCGCGCCTGGCGGGTTTCGACGTCGGCGGGCGCTTGCTGCTGGCACTGATGCTCAGCGGCGGCCTCGCCGGACTAGCGGGTGGCATCGAAGTCAGCGCCGTGACCCGTCGCCTCTACGAGCACTTCTCGCCCGGCTGGGGGTTCACCGCCATCGCCGTGGGCTTGCTCGGCCGCTTGTCGCCGGCGGGCGTCGTCCTCGCCGCGTTCTTCTTCGGCGCGCTCGACGCCGGCTCCAACGCCATGCAACGCGTCGCCGGCGTGTCGTCAGTGCTGGTCTCGATCATCCAGGCAACGGTGATTCTTTTCCTCGTCACGCTGGAGCGCATCCAGTGGTTGCGCCCGGCGCCGCCGAGCGGCGAGTGATCGGCCGCCGATTCGCAAGAATGACCAGCATGAGATCGCGGAAGCCTTGGCACGGGTGCTGGTGAACGCTACCCATAGGCTCAATGCGCTCGAGCGCCGGTAGGTAGTTGCACTGCCCGCCGCTCTGAGGCAGCGTGCACCCCTACATGACTCGTCGCGCCGCCGACTCGGTTATCGAGACACTGACACCCGCCCAGCTCGATTTGCTCAGAGGAGAGATCGTTCTCTTCTCTGCGCAGACGTGCGAGCGTGGAAGTCGCTACGCCGCCGGGGGCCGTGTGGGCGACCGCTCGTTCGACGGCGCGCGCATCACCGCCCCGGTACGGGGCAGCGAGTGGTACGAAACGTCGTGGGAGTGGATGGGCGATGGCTGGGAGCCGGACTGTACCTGTCCGGTCGCGCCGGACTGCAAGCACGCCTACGCCCTGGCGTGCTGCATCCTGGAAGACCACCGACTCCTTCCCAAGGCGCCCGCCCGCCGGCGGACGGTGGCGTCACGGACGGCGCCCGTGGCGGCGCCGTCAGCGCTCGATCGGCTGCGTTCCGCAACCGATCCGTGGGCCCGGCGGCAGCACGCGCAGACGCTGCTGCTGCGCGCCGTCACGCGCGGCCTCCTGCTGTACATGCCGCCGTTCGAGGAGATCTTCGAGGAACCCGATCCCGATTTGCTCTGCTGGAGACTGGCGCACGAGGTCGTGCAACGCCTGGGCGCCGACTACTTGCCGGCGGCGCTCGATACGTTCCGCAATCGCCCGGACCTGGCCGCTCGCCACGCGCAGCAGGCGCGCGTCGCCCTGGCACGCGAGCTGGTGCAGTGGGCCGAGCAGCAACGCCAGACAACGCAGCGGCAGTTGCGCTTCGTCTGTGATATCGACGTTGCCTCCGCGGACAGAGCCCATGTGTCGGTCGAAGCGCGGCTGACAACGCCGCGCATGACCGATGAGCCGCGCACGCTGAATCAGCTGGGGCTGCTGCGCAATGAGCTGCGCCGCACGCCCGGCCTTCTTCCGCTCGATCAAGCGGCGTTGCTGGAGTGGTATGTCGACGCCACTGCCGCCGGCGCCGACACCTACGGTCTAGGCCACTTGCCGTACAGCACCAAACGCCGCCTGAATGCGACCGCCCTCCGGACGTTTCTCGCGCGCGCCACGGATGCGACGCTGGTGTCGTGGGCGACAGACGTCGCCCCGGAGGTCGCGGCGCGTACCGGCATTACACCCGGCGGGGCCGTGCGGCTGAGCGCGACGCTCGCACGCCTCCTGCCGGCATGCACCACACGCGACGACGCGCTCTGGGTCGATCTCTTGTTCCACTGGCCGGATGGCCGCCAGCGCCGGCTCGACGAGGTCGTGTACCTGCGCGGTGGCATGGAAGCCTCCCGCGCCCATCCCAGCTTGGTGCTCGCGGATGGTGAGTTCTCGCTGCTGCTCGAGGAGCCACCCCCTACCGTGCTGGAGCACTTCCACGCCGCCGGCGGGTTGCCGCTGGCCCCGGAGGAGCGCGCCCCGATCGTCGGCCTGCTGGCCGCTCACTTTCCGCACCTGCAGGACACGCTGGCGGCGCACACCACGTTTCACACGGTACAGCCGGTGATCGCACTCGATCTGCGCAACGACGACTGGCTGCAGCTCCGCATGTTCGCACACACCGGTACGGTGCCCTGGCAACCGGGCGAACCGGTACCGGACAACACGAGGCTATTCGAATACACGCCAGAGCAGCGCTGGATGCGCCCCACCGACACCGGCGACGAGACCACGACGCCCACGGCGTTCGCCGGGATCACGCCTGCCGTAGACGCCGCGGTCGCCAGCACTCCGGAGACGGCTACGCTCGCCCCCGCGGAGGTATGGGCCGAGGCGCCGGATCCGCCCTGTGTTGAGCCGGCGCTGGCGTGGCTGGCGGCGACCGAAGCACAGCCCGGCGCGCGTACCCGCCCAGGAGGACGGCAGCCGCCGTGGTCGGATCGCGGCGTCGGGTGGTGGATGACAGCGAGCCCGAAGCAGATGCACGCGCTCGCCGATCTGTGGGAGCAACGTCCCGCCGGCGTGATGTTCGTCGGCACCGACCGGGTGCGCCGCTTGCTGCGCGGCGATGAGCGCGTCACACCGATCCTGCGCATCGAATCGAGCGGCCTCGATTGGTTCTCGGTCTCGGCGGAATGGGAAGCGGAAGGCGTGCAGTTGACCGACGCCGATCTCGCCAAGCTGCGGGCCGCGAGCACGCGTTTCGTGAAGCTGTCGTCAGGCTGGGTGCGGCGCGACATCGCGGCGCTGCACGACGAGACCGCCGAGGTGCTGGCCGATCTCGGGATCGAAGCCGGCGGCGGCGAGCAACGCCTGAGCATCTGGCAGCTGGCGAGCGCCCAGCCCGGCAGCCTCGCGGCGCTCGAACGCTTCGGCGCCGATGCCGCCACCCTGCGGGCCGCCAAGGCGCTGCGCAAGCGGGTGGCCAGCTTCACCGGCTTGCCGCAGGTGCCACCGCCCGTTGGTTGCACCGCGGAGCTGCGCCCCTACCAGCAGCGTGGCCTGGATTTTCTGACCTACACCTCGTCGCTCGGCATCGGTGCCGTGCTGGCCGACGACATGGGGTTGGGCAAAACCGTGCAGGCGCTCGCGTGGTTGCTCCATCTGCGCGAACAGGAGCCCGATGGTGGCCCCAGCCTCGTCGTGTGTCCCGCTTCGGTGGTCCACAACTGGGCGCGCGAGGCGGAGCGCTTTGCGCCGAGCCTGCATGTGCTGCTGCTCACCCGCGGCGAGACCCGCCACACGTTGCGCCGCGAGATTCCGCTGCACGACGTGATCGTCACCAACTATGCGCTGCTGCGGCGCGACCTCGACGCCTGGCGCGACGTCGAGCTGCGCGCGCTGATTCTCGACGAAGCGCAGAACATCAAGAACCCGGACGCGGCGGTAACGCGCGCGGCGGCCGCATTGCAGGCACGCCATCGCCTGGCGCTCACCGGCACGCCGTTGGAAAACCGGGCGCTCGACCTGTGGAGCATCATGCAGGTCGTCAACCCGGGCTACCTCGGCAACCGCGCCCGTTTCGAGAGCCGCTTCGATCGCCTCGACGCGCCGCTGCACATCCGCACGCTGCTGGCAGCTAAGCTGCGGCCGCTGCTGCTGCGACGCACCAAGCTGGAGGTGGCACCCGAGCTGCCGGAGCGTATCGAGGAGCGCCGCGATTGCGAGTTGACCAAAGGACAGCGGCAGCTGTATCTCGCCGAGCTGCGCCGCAGCCGCGCGCTCGTCGAGCAGCTGAGCGGCGCCCCCGGCGGCATCACGCAAAACAAGATCCACGTCCTCGCCGCGCTCACCCGCTTGCGACAGATCTGCTGTCATCCGGCATTGGCCGGGGGCAAAGCGAATCTAGGCTCCGGAAAATTCGAGGCCCTGTTCGAGCTGCTCGCCCCGCTCTTGGCCGAGGGCCACAAGGTGCTGCTGTTCTCGCAGTTCGTCGAGTGCCTGAAGCGGCTGCAGATCGAGATGCGCGAGCAAGGCATCCCGTTCCATACGCTCACCGGGCAGACGGTAAAGCGCCAGCAGGTCGTCGATGCCTTCCAAAACGATCCGCAGGCGTGCGTCTTCCTGATCTCACTCAAGGCCGGCGGCACCGGGCTGAACCTCACCGCCGCGAGCTATGTCGTGCTTTTCGATCCATGGTGGAATCCGGCGGTCGAAGCGCAGGCCATCGACCGCACCCATCGCATCGGCCAGGACCACACGGTCATCGCCTACCGTTTGGTGGCCACGGGCACGATCGAAGAAAAGATCTGGGAGCTGCAGCAACGCAAAGCCGCGCTGGCCCGCGACCTCCTCGGCGAAGGCGGCTTCGCCCGCGCGCTGACGCGCGACGATCTGAACTACCTGCTGGCGGAGACGTGAGTGTGTGCCGTCCGCTTCGCAGGTGGACACCGCACACCGCTCTGCGAGCGTCGCGGCGAAAGACGGTGGGCCACTAGCCTCTTGCTCCCTCCTCCAGTGAGCATGTCCGCGAACGGAGGAGGGAAACAGAGACCGGTGGGACCACTTTTCGAACCCCGTCAGAACGTCCCGAGCACCGCGGCGCCGGCGCGCACGAAAATCGGAATGCGCTCGAGGGGCACGGTCTCGTCGAGATCCATCGGCCCGTCGAGCACGCGATCATGATTCCAGTAGTCGACCCAACGGCCGGCCGGTAGGTAGACGTGCTGCGTTGTCTGGCCGATGTGCCAGATCGGGGCGACGAGGATGTCGTCGCCGTAGAGGTACTCCTGCCAGAGGTCGGCGGTGCGGGGATCGTCGGGATAGTTGAACAGCAACGGTTTGGCGATCGGCCTTCCGGAACGTCCGGCTTCGAGGGCGTGCTGATAGGTGTACGGCACCAGCGCATGATGCAGCGTCGTATAGGCGCGGTAGATATCGATCATCTGCGTGTCGTAGTTGGGTTCCGTCGGCATGTCCCACGGCGCGTGCGTACCCGTCCCGCCGATTTCCATGATGGGGCAGAAGGCGCTGAACTCGATCCAGCGCGCGAACAGCTCGCGATCGGCGAACTGTTCGTAGCCGCCGGTGTCGGAGCCCCAGATGGGAAAGCCGTTGAAAGCGTTATGTTGCAGCGCGAGGATCGCGCCGCGCAACCCCAGGTCGGTGGGTCTGCCGAAGAAATCCTTGCCCGGGACGTCGCCGGCCGAGAACACGCTCCAGTGTTGCGCGCCCGCGTAACCGCTGCGCGGATAGACGAGGAAATCGTCGCCGCGCACCTGTTGCGCGGCGTCATGATGCACCCGCGCTTGAATTTCAGGATAGGCGTTGTGCAGCTCGCGGCCGGTCCGCCCGTCGAAGTACACGTCGGTTGCCGCCGACGGCGTGTCTTCGTCGCCACGGTCGAGCTTGAGACCGGACAGGCCCATTTGCATCAGATGCACGATCTTGGCCGACCACCAGTCGACCGCGGCGGGATTCGTGAAGTCGATGATGTAGCGTGAGTTGGGGGCGAGATAGCCGTTCTCCACCGCCTCGCGGTTGGTGGTCACGCCGGTCGCCCAGGGCGCCACCCATAAGAACAAGTGGTAGCCGCGCCGATTCAGGGCGTCGATCATTTCCTGCGGATGCGGAAAGCGCACCTCGTCCCAGGTGAGATCACCGAAGCCGGGCTCTTCCGGCGCCGGTCCGGAGTCGTTGATCTCCGGTAGATCGCCGGTCCCCCACGGGCGATCGATGGTGTAGTTGCCGATGGGAATGTTGAGCTGCTCGTAGTGCGTGATGTCGTCGACCAGATCGGCGTTCATCGTCACGCCGTCCAGCGTGGCCGGCGCGGCGATCCGGTGCTCATCACGCCAGCGCCAGTGCTTGAACGCCCACGCGGGCGGAACGAACGGACGGCCGGTGATCGCGGTGTAGCGGTCGACGAGTTGATCGTGACTGGTGCCGCCGATGCACAGATAGCTGAAGCTCTCGACACCCGGCGGCAGATCGAACTGCAGCGCCAGAACAGCCGGGTCGGTGGCGGCCAGATCGTAGTGACCAATGGCGGTACCTTCGACGAATACGCCGTAGCCGCGCGAGGTCTGGAAGAACGGGGTGTACAGCGCAAAGCTGGGTTGCACGGACAGATCCACTTTCGTGCCGCGACGATCGAGCGAGCCGACTTCCTGCGGTACCAGCTCGCTTGCCGTCCGATCGGAAACGGTGCGTTCGAGCAACCCATAGATATGCTCGCTCGCCGGTGACGCGAACCGTTCCCCGACCGGGCTGACGGCGATGCCAGCGGGCGGCGTCAGCGCGACGCGGATCACTCCCGCGCTCGGAAAGGATAGCTCGACGGTTGCCGCTCCGGCCGCGCTGGCGACCGTCAGCTGCAGGTTCGTCGTGGTCACGTTCATCGCCGCGACGCGATCGAGCGAGACACGCTGCCCGGCTGAGCTGAAGTACAAGCCGGCGGCTTGATCAACCTGCGGTCCATCCGCCGGCACGAGGGCGAGATGGAAGGGATCCTTCGTCACCACGGCGCGGCTGGCACCGCCACGCACCTCGACGGTCGCCCCCGTGTCGCTCACGGTGATGGAGAGTAGTCCGGGTGTCGAATTGAGTGTCGCCGTCGGTATTGCCGCGGGCGTCGGCGTGTCGCTCGGGGCGCTCGTCGGGATCGGCGTCGAAGTCGCAGCTTGCGTTGCCGTCGGCGTTGGCGGATTCGCGACGATGTTGTTGGTGCCGCACGCGGAGGTGAGCAGCAGCACACCAATCATTGCCCAGCGGATCTGATGGATCATGCCTGCTCTCATGGCAGACAACCGGCATGACTTTCAATACGACAATGAAGCCTGCGGCCGGCGCCCTTTCTATGGGCCGCTCCCCCCTTCGGGGAGCCTCAGGGCAGGATTGGTCGCTGCAGACCGCCCAGTCCGACAGGCTGCTTGCGAGGCAGGGTCTCGGACGACAAGCCCATGGGCGCGCCTCGCGTTGATGGCTGATCGCTGATGGCAGATGGTTTGCGTCTCTCGTCTGTTGTCTGTCGTCTGTTCTCCCGCAGGAGATACGACAGCCTCTTCAGGACACGGTCCACGGCAAGGACAGGTGGCGTCTGACGTAGGGGCCGCGCGCGTAGACCCCGGCAGCGACGTCCACCTGGAAATCCGGACAGCGGCCGAGCAGCTCCTCGAGAACCACGCGCGCCTGCAGGCGTGCGGCCGCGGCACCGATGCAGTAGTGCGTACCGTAGCTCAACGTGAGGATCTTGGTGATCGCGCGTCCGACGTCGAGCTCTTCGGCGCGTGGCCCGAACTCTCGCGGGTCGCGGTTCGCCGCGGCGTAGCCGAGTAAGACCTTCTTCCCTTTCGGGATCGTGACGCCGTGCATTGCGACGTCGCGCGTCGCCGTGCGGGCGAGATTCTGCACCGGCGAGGTGAGGCGGAGCAGCTCCTCGACGGCGTTTGGAATCAGCTGTGGCGCGGCAATGAGCCTGGCGCGCTGCTCGGGGTGTTCGGTCAGCAGACAGGCCGAGCCCGAAAGCATGCCGGTGACGGTGTCGTTACCGCCGGTGACCATGGTGAACGCGAACCCCAGAATGCGCGCGGTCGACACCACATCCCTACCCAGCTGTGCCAGATTCGACACGATGTCATCACCCGGCCGTTGGCGGCGACGCTTGACGAGCTCCGCGAAGTAGCCGAGCAGCTCGCTGAACGGGTCGCCGGCCGCTGTTGGGTTACCGCTGGCCGCGGCCTGCACAATGGCTTCGGTCCAGCGGTCGAACAGCCCCCGATCTTCGACCGGTACGCCGAGGTAGTGGGCGACGACGAAGCTCGGCAGCGGCTTGAACAGCGCGGCGACGATGTCGGCACTGCCCAGCGCACGGATCTCCTCCAGCCGTTCGACGACGAAGCGCCGGACGGCAGGTTCGATCGCCGTCACCTTGCGCGGCGTGAGCGGCTTCGACACGAGGGCGCGAAACTGCGTGTGCGCCGGTGGGTCGAGAAATACCATCGGCGTGGCGTCGCCCATACCGGTGGCTTCGATCTCGCCATAGTTGACCGTGAGACCGTTGGCCGAGGAAAACGTCGCCGCATCGCCGGCCGCCGCCCACACGTCGGCGAAGCGGGTGAGCACATAGAAGTCGCGGTCGGCGACGTGATGGACGGGATCGTGGTCGCGCAACGCCGCGTACATGGCGAACGGGTTGCGCCACGTTTCGCCACCACGCAATTCGAACCTCGGAGCGCTCAACTCGCTGCCCGGCCGTAACATCGCAGCGTCGGATACCAGCTCGGCGCCGGCGCGTAAACAGTGCTGCGTGCAACGGCCAGATCAGCTCGCTACAAGCTCAGCACGAAGATGGCCATATCAGCGTTGAGGTTCGGCTCCTCGGTGATGCGGCGATGCGATTCGCTGTCGATGTAGATCCGGCGGTGCAGCCGGATTCCCTTGGCGGCGCAGAGCTCCTCGACGTCGGCAATCGACGGGAAGCGCCGGTTCGGCGTATTGTACCACTCGAAGTGATACACCCCTTCCGCTTTTGGCGAACGGCCCTCGACGCTGAGCATGGTGCGAATCTTGTGGTACGCGAAGTTCGGAAAGCTGACGATGCCGCAGCGCCCGACGCGCAGGATCTCGTCGAGGATCCCTTCGGTATCGACGATGGACTGCAATGTCTGCGACAGCACCACGACCTCGAACTGCCCGTCGCCGAAGGGCGCCAGGCCCTTCTCCAGATCGTGCTGGATGGCGTCGAGGCCGCGTTCGACACAGGCAAGCACGGCGCGCTCGTCGAGCTCGACGCCGGCCAGGCGGCCGTGGCCGCGCGTCCGTAGCCGCGACAGGAGCTCGCCGCGGCCGCAGCCGAGATCCAACACGCTCGCACCGGGTGGAATCAGTTCCAGGATCAGATCGTAGTCGAGGCGCTGGTCGTGGAAGATGCTGGTCGGTTCGTCGACCACCGTCGGCGTAATCACGGGTGGTGATGAGGGATCCCCAGCAGCATCGACGTGCGCCAGAAACGCACCGACCAAGCCTCCGTAGATGGACAGCTTCTCTTCCAGCAGAAAGGCGTCGTGTCCTCCGGAGGCGTCGACGTTGCAGTAGCTTACGGGATGGTCGGCGGCGATCAGCGCGTCGACGATCTGCCGGCTTTGCTCGGGCGGGAACAGCCAGTCGCTGGCGAAGCTGATGACCAACCAACGACAGCGGCTCGACGCAAACACCGCTCGGAGTTGCTCGCACGTGTCGCCCAGGTCGAACAGGTCCATGGCCATCGACAGGGTCACGTAGCTGTTGGCGTCGAAGCGCTCGACGAAGCGGTGTCCCTGGTAGGCCAGATACGAGCCGACGGAGAATTTCTTCTCGAAGGCCGTCGCGATGTCCTTCGGCTGCAAGCGGCTCGGATCAAACTTCGCGGTCATTGATGCGCGCGACAGGTAGGTGATGTGTGCCAGCATGCGCGCCAGTGCCAGTCCCACGACCGGCCCGCCACTGCCCGCGCCGGCAGCGCCAGCCTCGTAGTACTGGCCGCCGCAGTAGCCGGGATCGTGGAGAATGGCATTGCGGCCGACGACGTCGAAGGCGAGCGCCTGGCTGGTCAACCGCGGTGACGTGGCCAACGCCACGCACCCGCGCACCCGCGTGGGGTGGCGTAGCGCCCAGGTCAAGGCCTGGTGCCCGCCCAGCGACCCACCGACCACCGCGCGCAACGCCGCGACACCGAGACGATCGATGAGCCGTCGTTGGATCTCGACCATGTCGCCGACAGTGATGGCCGGAAAGTCGGCACCATAGGGCTGCCCGGTGCCTGGATTGACGCTGTTCGGCCCGGTGGTGCCCCGGCAGCCGCCGAGGATGTTGGAGCAAATGACGAAGTACTGTTCGGTGTCGATCGAGCGGCCCGGCCCGACGAAACGGTCCCACCAGCCGGCGTCGTCGTCTGCATCGTGGCGGGCAACGTGCGAGTCGCCGCTAATGGCATGGCATACCAACACGGCGTTGTCGCGCCGCGCGTTGAGCTGCCCGTAGGTTTCGTACGTGACCGTCACAGCGGGCAACTCCCCACCGAGCTCGAGCGCCAGCGGCTCGGCGAAGCTGACCCGCTGCGCGTGACGCAAGTTGCCCGAGCTGCGGGTGCTGTCGCTGCTCTCGAACGGTGCGTCAGTCATGTCGCGAAGCAAGAAAGGGACAGTCTCACGCAAAGACGCAAAGCCGCAAAGGATAAGCCGCGAAACCTCGAAGCCAGGTAAGAAATCAACCCAGGGGAGAGTTCGAAAGACGACGTCAACATTTCTCTGATCCTCGGCGTCTTCCTTTGCGGCTTTGCGTGAGCTCTTCTCTTCGCCTTCAGTGTTGCGATGCCGATAGCGCCTGATCCAGATCGGCAATGATGTCCGCCACGTCCTCGATGCCTACCGAGATGCGGACGTACTCCGGGCTCACACCGGCCTCGCGTTGCTCCGTTTCGGTGAGTTGCGAGTGCGTCGTCGATGCCGGGTGGATCACCAAGGTCTTGGCGTCGCCGATGTTCGCCAGGTGGCTGGCAAGCTTGACATTGTTGATGAATGCAATCCCGGCGGCGCGTCCGCCCTTGATGCCGAAGCCGATGAGCGCGCCCTTGCCGTTCGGGAGGTAGCGCGTGGCGCTGTGATGATCGAAGTGACTCGCCAATCCGGGATAGTTCACCCACTCGACTGCGGCGTGTTGCTCCAAGAATTCCGCGACACGCTGCGCGTTCGCGCAGTGCCGCTCCATGCGCAGGTGCAAGGTTTCGAGCCCGAGCAGAAAGAGAAAGGCGGCGAACGGGCTCATGCATGCGCCGGTGTCGCGCAGCCAGTGGGTGCGCACGTGCAGGATGTAGGCGATGTTGCCGATCGGCCGCAACGCCTCCTCGAACACCAGGCCATGATAGGAAGGATCGGGAGCGCAGAGCTCCGGCCATTTCTCCGGGTGCTTGGCCCAGGGAAACGTGCCGCCATCGACAATCGCACCGCCGATGTGCACGCCGTGGCCGCCGATGAACTTGGTCGTCGAGTAGATGACGATGTCGACTCCGTGCTCGATGGGCCGCAGCAACAGCGGGGTGACGGTATTGTCGCACAGGACCGGAAGATTCAAGGCGTGCGCCGTGTCGGCGATGCGTTTGAAGTCCGGCACGTCGTTCTTCGGATTGCCGAGGCTCTCGAAATAGACGGCGCGCGTGTTCGCATCGGCGAGCTCGGTGATCTTTTCGGGGTGATGTGGATCGAAGAAGCGGACTTCGATGCCGAGCTTGGCCAATGTCTGGGTGAACAGGGTCCAGGTTCCGCCGTAGAGGCTGGTAGCCGATATGAAGTTCTGGCCGCTGTGCACGATGGTAAGCAGCGCGGCGGTAATCGCCGCTTGCCCCGAAGCAAACGCCAGCCCCGCGGCGCCGCCGTCGAGCGCGGCGAGGCGCTTCTCGAGCACGTCGGTGGTTGGGTTCATGATGCGCGAGTAGATGTTGCCGAACTCTTTGAGCGCGAACAGATTTGCGGCGTGCTCGGTGTCGTTGAAGACGAATGACGTCGTCGCATAGATAGGGACGGCTCGGGCGGTGGTCGTGGGGTCGGGCATCTGGCCGGCATGCAACGCCAGTGTGCCCAGCCCGAGCGGTTTTGTGTTCTCTGTGCTCATGAGGTTCTCCTTGGTCTGATCGATGCGGACATCGAACGCAGCACATAGCATGCGGCCCCGCCCAAGCGGTAACGGATGACGGCCGGCGTCCGCAACAGGTAAATTGTGATAGGAGTCAATGATGGTCGGCGGGCTCGCCGACGGAGGGGTGATGCAATGACAGCGCGGCAGATGCGAAGGGGTGTCGTGGTCGTAGCGATAGCAGGCGTCGTAGTTGGTTGGGGCAGCAACCCAGCCGTGGCAGTGTGTGGGAATGGCGTCGTCGAAGGGGACGAAGACTGCGATGTCGGGGGAACATGTATAGGCGGCGCGCAGGCTGGAACGGCGTGCCACGTCGGCGATACGACCTGCACCGGCGGGACGTGCACGACATTCGGTGGCAAAGGCTGCGCGGCGAACTGCACGACCGAACATGATGTGCCGTACACGCTGAGCGCTGGCAGCGGCGTGGCGCTCGCCCCCAGTGACTTCCTTGCGATTCCGCTGCCCATCGGTCCCGCCTGCAACGGTGGCGCCAATGCCGGCGCAACGTGTGCCGCCCAGGACGATTGCCCGGGGGGCACGTGTGTTCAATCGGCGCAAGTCTTGACGGTCGGGAAAGAGTCCCCGGACGGCTCGATTCCGGTGGTGGTGAAGGCGGCGACGGTCAAGTTCCCCGGCATTCCGGTTGGGAGTGGACTGGCGTGCGGCTGCATTCGCGGTATTGCCTCCAAGACCTGCGGCGGCAGCTTCTTCGAAGCGGACGGCCACACCTTGTCGCCGAACTGCACGCCCGGATTTTCGACATGTAGGACTGCGATCTGCAACGCTGCGGGTGAGCCGTGTGAGGGGAAAGCCCCCTGCGCCTTCGTGCACGGCGATGACAACACGGCTGCCGGGACGATTGGCTGCAACGGGCTCGACAATCTCGACATCTCCTTTTCGCAAGACTCCGGCGGTTCGAGTGGTGCGTGTGCAGCGCCGAACACCTGTCCGGCAGTGGTGACGTTCAGTGGCCATGGTGGTCCCGGCTCCGCGGTGCTCTTCCAGACCCTCGGCATCACCGCCGCTCTCGGCAATTGTGTCGGCAGCGACCCATCGGTGTACGGTCCGGACGGCATCTTGTGCACGGACGATGATCCCGTAGGCGGGATCATCGCCGTGGCGGGAACGTTGCCGCTCACGACCGGCACGGCGACGGCGGTGGTGCACAACGCCAACGGCTCGAACGGGATCGACCTGGGCCCCGTCACAACCACCGGCGCGCCGTTCAACTGCTCGGGCCTCGAATCGGGCGACACCTTCAGTGCGGTCGGCGCGGGACTCGTGGGAGCCTTCACCTTTGTGCACTTGGATACCGTGGGTGATGTGGCAGCCACTTCCCAACTGTTTGCCGGCGGCAGCACGCTGTCCCCGACTCCGACACCGGTCCCGTGTGCCGGTGATTGCGATCATGATGGTACGGTGACCATCAATGAACTGATCACAATGGTCGACGTTGCGCTCGCTGCTATCGACCTCGACGCTTGCACCGCCGGCGACATCGACCATGGCGGACAGATCACCGTCGACGAGATCATCGTCGCTGTAAACAACACGTTGAACGATTGTGGCGCCGGTTGAGAACACTGTCGGTGCATAGATGTTGGCCTTGCGGAATTCCGCGCTGCGGGCAAATAAGGGACGCGTGCGAACTGTGACACCGTGGGACGGGGGTTCTGGTGAGTGACGGACAAACTGGGCGCGTAGCCAATGGGGCGCGGCCGCTGCGCTTTGCGATCATCGGCGCGGGAATGTCCGGCATCTTGAGCGGGATCAAGCTCGACGAGGCCGGCTATCACGACTACACGATCTACGAGAAAGCTGGGCGCTCCGGCGGCACGTGGCGAGAGAACACGTACCCCGGTATCGCGTGCGACGTACCCTCCCATCTCTACAGCTATTCGTTCGAGCCCAACCCCGACTGGAGTCACGTCTTTTCTCCAGGCAGCGAAATCCAGGCCTACTTCGAAGGTGTCGCGCGCCGCCACGGCGTCGACCGGCACATCCGCTACGGCGCAGAGATCGTGCGCTGCGAGCGCAGCGGCGGACGCTGGCACCTGGAAACCCGGACTGGCGAGCGCGACCAGGCCGACGTGGTCATCGCGGCAACCGGCGTCCTGCATCACCCGAACCTCCCCGACATTGCCGGTCTCGACACCTTCGACGGTCCCTGCTTCCACAGCGCGCGCTGGGACCACAGCGTGGCGCTCGACCAACGCCGCGTCGGCATCATCGGCACCGGCTCGACCGCGGTGCAGATCGTCTCGGCCATCGTCGAGCGTGTCGCCCAGCTCGTGCTCTTCCAGCGCACCGCGCAGTGGATTGCGCCGCAGGACAACGCGCCCTACAGCGACAAGGAGCGCGCCGAGTTCCAGCGCCATCCGGAAAGCATGCGCGAGCTGCATCGCGACCTGTCGCGCCTGTTCGCCGAGGCCTTCTCGAACGCGGTGGTGGATGCGACCTCGCCGCAGATGCAGCTGCTGGAGGACCTCTGCCGCGCCAACCTCGAAACCAACGTGCACGATCCGGTGCTGCGCGAGCGTTTGCGGCCGAGTTATCGCGCCGCCTGCAAACGTCTCGTCGTTTCGCCGGACTTCTACGCGGCGATCCAGCGGCCGCATGCCACGCTCGTCACCGCGAGCATCGACCGCGTCGAGGCGCGCGGCATACGCACGCGCGACGGACACTTGCACGCGCTCGACGTTCTGGTGCTGGCCACTGGGTTCCGCGCGGACCGCTTCATGCGCCCCATGCAGGTGATCGGACGCGGCGGCGCGCGGCTCGACGACATGTGGGGCAAGCGGCCGATCGCCTACCTGTCCGTCTCGATTCCGGATTTCCCGAACCTCTTCATGCTCAACGGCCCCAACGGCCCGGTCGGCAACTTCTCGCTGATCGAGGTTGCCGAGTTGCAGATGGCGTACATTCTGCAGCTCGTCGAACGCCTGCGCGACGGGCGCTGCCGCGAGATCAGTCCGACGGCGGCCGCCACCGCAACGTTCGACGCGGCACGCGTCGAGGCGGCACAGAAGACCGTCTGGGTCACCGGCTGCCGCAGCTGGTACCTCGACGACCGGGGCATCCCGGCGGTGTGGCCGTGGACCTTCGACCGTTTCCGCGAGGAGATGGCCGCGCCGCAGCTCGACGCCTACGAAGAGGTCAGCTGACCGAAAAACAGAAGCTCACGCAGAGCCGCAGAGGACACAGCGACGCTCCATTCCGCTCCCCATGCCCCGATGGACAATCTCATTCACAATGAACTGGATAGAGGACAGCTTGGAGCCCACTTCGTAGTGACGATGTGGTCTCATCAAGTGTAGTCCTCGGGAGGTGTCGGGATGCATGAGCTCTGGGTTCGCGTTGGCTGTTACACCGGTGCCGCGCTGCTGCTGGCAGCCAGTGTCGCCCGCGCCGGCGACGCGGATGAGGCGCGCGATCTCATGCAACGCGGGCTCGACGCCGTGCCCAAGACGGCGTTCAGCGCCAAGGCCAAGCTGACGTCCGATCGCGGCTGGGTGCGCGAGCTGACGATGAGTCACAAGCACCTCAACGACCTCGATGCGACCTACATGGAAGTCACGGCGCCGATGGACCTCAAAGATACCCGTTTCCTGCTGCTCGACCGGCCGGTAGGCCGCGACGAACAGTTCATCTACGTCCCCAACATCAAGCGCACGATTCAGGTGAGCACGGAAACCCGAAAGCAGCCGTTTCTCGGCTCCGACTTCTATGTTTACGACATGGTACGGCCGGAATTCGATGCCTACACCTACACGTTCGCCGGCGACGAGAGCGTCGCCGGTCACCGGTGCACGCTGGTGCAGAGTGTTCCCAAGAATCCGACGGAGGATCTGTACAGCAAGAGCATCGTGGCGATCGACCCCGCCGACCTCACGGTGTGGCGCACGCAGTTCTTCGATCACTCGGGCAAGCTCTTCAAGGTGTGGACCCTGGAAAAATTGGACAAGATCGACGGCAATTTGACCCCGCTGCTGCAGAAGATGGTCAACGTCCAGGACAAGCACGAGTCGGAGCTGCAGCTGCTCGAGGTGAAGTACAACCCGGAGCTGCCGGACGAGATGTTTCAGCGGTCCTACCTGTCGCACTGAGGGCCTGCGGCCGGACGACACATGAAGGCACTGGGCGCCATGATCCGCAAGGAGTTCATCCACATCCGGCGCGACCCGACCATGGTCGGATTCATCCTCGGGCTGCCGATCCTGCTGCTGATTCTCTTCGGCTACGCCTTGCGGCTGAAGGTCGACCACATGCAAGTTGCGGTGTGGGACCAGGACAAGAGCTTCTTCAGCGTTACCGTGAAGGATCGGCTGGTGAACGAAGGGCAGTTCAGGATCGTCGAGGTGGAGTCGGAAGAGGCCATTCGCGACATGCTGAAAACCGGCCAGGTGCGGCTTGCGCTGGTGATTCCCAAGGAATTCAGCGAACGGCTGGTGGGCCAGCAGCAGACGACGTTTCCGCTCTTTGTTGATGGGACGATGCCGACGCTGGCGCAGGCGGCGCTCTACGGCGCCCGCGTGCTCAGCAGCGAGGAAGCCTCTGACGAGCTGCACGTCGACGACCCGGACCACCCGGCGCCGCCGCTGCGCAAGCCGCCCATCAAAATCGAGCAACGCATCCTCTTCAATCCCGAATTGCGCGACTCCGACTTCTTCCTGCCCGGCACCATCGGCATCGTCATCATGATCGTCGTGTTGACGCTGTCGACCGGACTGGTGCGCGAGAAGGAGCATGCCACCATCGAGCAATTGCTGGTCACGCCGATCTCACGCTTCGCGCTGATCGTCGGCAAAATGATTCCCTACGGCATCTTCGCGGCGCTGGATTACGCCGTGGTGACGGTCCTAGCGCTCATCGTCTTCGATCTGCCGATGCACGGCGCAACCGTGCCCGTGACCGCGCTGGCGCTGCTGTTCATCCTGTCGCTGCTCGCGCTGGGGGCGTTGATCTCCACGATGTCGCAAACCCAGCTGCAGGCGATTTTCATGGTGGTCTTCGTCATCGTGCCGTCGGTGGAGATGACCGGCTTCGTCTTCCCGATCGAAGCCATTCCGGGATGGCTGCAGCCGGTGGCGTGGAGCTTGCCGATGACCTACTTCGTCGAGGCGAGCCGCGGTTTCATGCTGAAAGGGGCGTCGGTGGCGGATCAGATGCGCGACTTCGTGGCGCTCAGCGCGTTCACCGTCGGCTTCACCGGCCTCAGTTTGCTGGGCTTCCGCAAACAGCTCGCGTAACCTGCGCCGGAGGGATCGCCATGTCGACGTCACTGCGAGACGAGCTGCACCTCAAGAAAGGCGAGGTCATCTTCCGTCAAGGCGAGTCGGGCTATGAGATGTTCGTCATCTCCGCCGGCCGGGTACGCTTGCGCATCGGCACCCAGGGGCACGAGAAGGAAATCGCCAAACTCGGCGTCGGTGAGTTCTTCGGCGAGCTCTCGCTGCTCAGCGACGAGCCGCGCAGCGCCACCGCCGAGGCCCTGGAAGATACGACGCTGCTCGCCATTGGGCGCGACATTTTCGCCATGATGGTACAAGACGACTTGGACATCGTCTTCCGGATGATGAACATCCAGGGCCGGCGCTTGAGTCAGACCAACCAACCCATCCAAGTCTTGGTACAGCGTCTCGACCGCGTCCGCGTGGCGGCCACCGGTCTGCGACGGTTCTTGGAGGCTGGCGTGTTCCCGACGACCATGAATGCCACCGAGCTTGCGGCGGATACCGGCCTCAGCGTGCAGGTGGTCACCGACACCGTTGCGGAGCTCGTGCAACGCGGCGTCGGCTCCGCCGCCGACAGTGGTTGGACACTGCACAGTCGCGACCAGCTCGGGAAGCTGAGTGCGGCGGTGTGCGCCTATGCCGCCGAGGAGTGACACGGTAAGCGCCCGGGTCGCATTCGGCCGCGCCAAACTTTCGCGAGCGAAGGTGCGTCGGCTGCAGCCCAGCATGGTGCTGAAGGTGCTGTCTTCTGTGGCGATGACGCTGGCAGCCTTGCAGGCGGGAGCGGCAACCCTCATCGTCAACGACTCGACAGACGTCACCGCCGCCCGTGACGGCCAGTGTACGCTGCGCGAGGCGGTCGCCAACGTCAACGCAGCGATGGATATCAGCGGCGGAGACTGCACCGCGGGGTCCGGCGCGGGTGACACCATCGAGTTCAATCTGATTCTGCCGGCAACGATCACGCTGACCACCAAGGGCGCGCTGGCAATCAGCAAGGATCTGCACATCAACGGTCCAACTACCGGTGCGCTGGCAATCGACGGGAATGGCCAGACTGGCGTCCTTTCAATCACGGCCGGAGTCGTGAGCCTTGCCAACCTGATCATTCAGAACGGTCACGCCGTCGGCACAGCCGGCGGCGGCGTCTACAACAACGGAATAGTAACGCTGAACAATTGCACGCTCAGCGGCAACTCCGCCGATGCGGACACCGGGAACGGCGGCGGGCTCTACAACGACAGCGCCGGGACAGCCACCCTGACCGACTGCACACTCAGCGGCAATTCGGTAACCAGTGACGACTTCGGCGGCGGCGGTGCCGGTCTCTACAACGCCGGGACGGTGACGCTGACCAACTGCACATTCACCAACAACGTCGCCAGCGTCGGTGCTGGTGGCGGCCTCTACAACGATCATGCGGGAACGGCGACGCTGACCAACTGCACACTCAGCGGCAACTCGTCAGGTATCGTCGGCGGCGGTTTCTACAATGGCGGCCATGCGACGTTGACCAACTGCACGCTGGGCGGCAACGCCGCCGTCAACGGCGACTTCAACGGCAGCGGCGGCGGGCTTTATACGACCGTCGACGGCTCTTCGACACTGACGAATACCATTGTCGCCAACAGTCCCGGCGGCGAAAACTGCGCCGGTCCAGTTCTCGATGCTGGCCACAACCTGAGCAGCGACGGTACCTGTTTCAGTCCCGATTCGATCAACGTCGACCCACGTCTGGCGCCACTGGCAAACTACGGCGGCCAGACCGCGACATTGGCGCTGTGCACCGCGGTGGGCATGCCCGACCCGTCGTGTACCGGGCCGAGCCCTGCCATCGATGACGGGGACGATGCGGTCACCGGACCGCCGCTCAATCTCGACACCGACCAACGCGGCCTGCCACGCAAGGCCGGCCTGCATGTGGACCTTGGCGCCGATGAAGTCCAGTCAGCCGCGCCGCCGGCATGCGTCGGCGACTGCGATGGCAGCGGCGAGGTCACCGTGGATGAGCTGGTCACGATGGTGAACATCGCCTTGGGCATCACCCCGCTCCCGACGTGCTCGGCCGGCGATGCCGACGGCTCCGGTAACATCACCGTCAACGAGATCATCGTCGCCGTGAACAACGCGCTCACGGCCTGCCCGGATTCGTGAGGGCAATGTGACAAAGGCGTTCACCGCGAAGGGCGCGAAGATCACGAAAGACGGCCCGGGGATCCTCCATCCTGTCGCGCCAATCCTATTGGTGATAGCGCATTCACTCCGCGTTGATCGCCTTCTCTCTTCGTGCGCTTCGTGAACTTCGTGGTAAGGATTCCGCTGCTTCTCGAAGATGACCGTGTCCTTGGCACCGCGCCTCAGAGGTTCTGATAGCGATCCAGATCGAAGAGCCCGAATTCGGTCGGGCGCTGCCGGCGAAAGTGTTCATGCATCCAATCGACGGTCGACCAGAGCTGCGGGCTGCTGCGCCGCACGCCCCAGCGCGCCGCCAGCTGCTCGAAGTCGGAAGGGTTTTGGACCGCAGCCAGCGCATGGGTGAACGTCTCGATCTGCTCGGCCTCGACGTCGAAGATGAAGTTAGGATAGCTGCCAAGATAGCCCGCGGCGACGGTCAGCGTATCGTCGGCGGGCACCAGACGCTTCTGCTCGCCGAACATGTAGGCAACGTTGGTGTGCGCCCGGTTGTGGACCAGCGCATAGACGGCGTCGCTGTCTCCGCCTCGTTCCGCATGTACCCGCAGGAAAGCCACTTCCGGCAGCTCCGCCACCCACGGCCCGCGCACACCGGTCAGCGGCTGCAGCGCCCGCTCGGCGCGCTGCTCGAGCGCGGAGGCGCCGGGACGGTCGCACGGTGGCGCGCCGCAGCGGTTGAGCAAATCCGGAGGCCCTGACACCGCGGGGGTGCGCGCCAGGATCATCTGTAGGAGCTCGGCCTTCGGATCCGCCGTGTGGAACGGAATCCGCGTCCCGTGCGAGATGCCATGCAGGCGATCGGCGAGATCGTAGTCGAGCGTGTAGGTCGCGCCCACGTACCAGGAGGCGCGGATCGCTTCGCGGCGATTGGCGGGCAGGAAAGTGAGGAAAAGGTTCTCCGACTGCATGCGTAGGTGGTCCATGTACAGGCGCGTTGCCGCCTGGTGGGTGACGTTGCCGAAGACGTCGTAGCCCGCCACGAGGTTGTAGTAGATGCGCTCGAAGATCGGGAAATCCATCACCCACGCCGTTTTCGGCATGGCGCCCAGGAAGCCGCGCACGACGGTGGCATTGTCGAAATGCCGGAAGACGGTGAGCTGCGCGTTGGTGTTGTCGCCGTCGCCGTTCCAGATGTAGTCGAGCGTCGGGCCGAGGCGCTTGGGATCGACCGCGTCGTAGTAGCGCGCGCGCAAGTCGAGGTAGCGCCGTTGCTCGTGATCGTATTGCAGCCAAAACTCGCCCGGGGCGAAGTGGCTCAGGTGCTCTGCGGGAAGATTGAGCAACGGCTTTGCTTGCTCGAGGAAGCTCGGGTTGGTGACCGAGAGATCGTGGTTGGGATCGAGAAAGGCCACGAAGAACTGATCCTCGATGACATCGACGGCGACCTGCCCGCGGCACACCGGGCCGCGGATGAAGGTCATGACGAAGTACTGGGCGTCGTCGAGCATGTATTGGTAGCGCGCGCGCGCCGGAATCTGGTCGAAGCTGATGAACGGGTTGGAGGCGTCGTCGACGTCGTAGCTCGGCAGCCGCGTCGGTTCCCAGTTGGAATCGAGAAAGAGCGCCGACAGCCGCTGCATTCTGGCGTCGCTCAGCGGATACACGATGTGCGTCTTGTGCACGATGGTCTCGGTAAGCGGCCGTAGGCGATACCAGAAGTGGTCCACACCGGGCGGGTCGTAGGGCCGGCGCGAGGCGATCTCGTCGATCGCCACGCCGGGCGGTGTCTTCGACCTGACGACGCGGAAAAACGGTCCGGTGGGCAGATCCTCAAAGTAGAGGTGCGCGACGAACCAGTGCTCGTAGAGATAGCGGGCGGTGATGCGTTGTTTGAGCGTATTGCCGTTGAGGAAGGTTTCCCAGCGCGCCACCTGCACCGTCGCCGCCTCCGGCAGCCGCGGCGCCTGTGCGGGCAGCGGGGCGCCGCGTTTCACCCAGGCGGTGAGGATGCCGAGCTCCGCATCGCTCAGCGGCGCCATGCCGTAGGGCATCCCGCCGAGCGGCTGCCGCTCGGCGTAGGTGGGGAACTCCGTGTCGCGCGCGCAGGTGAGTGGGCGGTTGATGTCGAGCGCGACCGTCTCGGGGAGCTTCTGGTTGGCGGCAAAGGGGTGGGCGTGTCCGAGTTGCAGCATCAGCAGCATGAGCGCCGGCGAGTTCGCCCCCTCGGCGTTGGCGGTCACCCCGAAGAAGCCGCGGGCGCGCCATGCGGCGGCGCCGTGCGCGTCGATGAACAGCCGCGTCGGCGGTATCGCCGTCAGCCGTTCGGTGTCGTAGACCACCGCCTTGGTCGCGCCGCGTTCGATCCCCTGCGGCGACGACAGCAGCAGCTGACACGGCGCATCGTAGCACCCGTGGCAGACGACGCAGCGATGCTCGACGATGGGCTGGACCTGCTCGCGGTACGAAACAGCGGCCGGATCCGCCGCCTCGGGCAAAGGCGGGAGCACCGGCATCGGCGCGCGCTGCGTGCACCCGGCGACGGTGCCGACGAGGACGGCGAGCGCGATGCCGATAGCGCTCTTGCGGAGTGTCAGCCGGGGTGTGCCAACCGCGAGGTGGGGCAGTGTGGCCCTGTGTCTTTTCATGCTCTGTTCCTCTTCTCGCACGTTGCTCACAACCCCTGTCCGCGAAATCCGATCGCCGCATCCTTGAACTCCGGCGGGATGCGCTGCGGCTTACCCTGCTCGTTCAGCGCCGCCAGCACCGTCTGGCCGCTGACGAGAAGGCTGCCGTCGGCTGCCACCACCTCGTAAGCGATCGTCATGCGCGCCCGGCCGACATCGGTGACGCCGGCGCGGATGCCGACCTCGTCGTCGTAGCGCGCCGGCTTGATGTAGCGGCACGCCACCTCGATGACGCCCAGGTACAACCCCTGCGCGATGTAGCGTGGGAACGGATGGCCGAGCTGGCGGAAGAGTTCGGCGCGGCCAATTTCGAACAGCCGCAAGTAGTTGCCATAGTACATGATGCGCATGGCGTCGGTGTCGGCGAAAATGACGCGGTAGCGCGCCACCTCGATGAGTGTCGGAACTGGTTGCGGATGGGTCACCGTGCTCACCTCAATCGCCGGCGTATGGCAGATGGTTCGGGCCATCGGCCATCTGCCATCTGCGGGAGACGCGCCGCATCACAGTTGCGGCCATTGATGACGCCACGGCCGCAGTTGCTCGTACTGATACGCAACCTGCAAGAGCAGATCCTCACGAAAGCGCGGCGCCACCAGCTGCACTCCCACGGGCAGGCGGTCGTCACTCAGTCCGGCACGCAGCGTGATGGCCGGGTTGCCGGAGAAGTTGAATGGATAGGTGTAGGCAATGCCGCCGCCGACGGTCTCCACAAAAGTGCCGTCAACCTCGAATGGCAACGGCCCTGCGGCGGCAAAGGCCACCGTCGGCAGCGTCGGCGTCGCCAGCAAGTCGAACTCCGCGAACAACCCGGCCAGATAGCTGACGAGCGCCGCGCGCGCGCGCAACGCCAGGCCAAGGTCCGCCGGTGTCATCTGCTTCGCCAGCTCGATGCTCGGCAGGAAACCGGGATCGAGCAGGTTTTCGTCCTGCAAATACGGAGAGAGGAACGCCACGTCCTCCGACGCCATGATCCGCACCCAATCGACGATAATGTCGGAGATGCCGCCTTCGATCGGCTCGACGCGATGGCCGCCGGCTTCGAGGGCGCCGAGCGCCAATTCGACCTCGCGCCGCACTTGCATCGCCGGACGCGCATAGCCGAGCGTCGGCGTGTACGCGATGCGCAACTCCTGCGGCGCGCGCTCCATGATGTCCTGATAGGCGTAGCCCGGATGCGGCAGCGAGAACGGATCCAGCGCATGCGCCCCGATGGTCACGTCGAGCCAGCGCGCCGCATCGCGCACCGAACGGGTCAGCGGGCCGCTGACAATCGCCGCCGAGCAACGCAGCATCTCGTCCGGACCCCATGGGATACGTCCCTGCGTCGGTTTGAGCCCGACAAGCCCGGTGTAGGATGCGGGGATACGGACCGAGCCGCCACCGTCAGAAGCCGTCGCCAACGGCAGCAAACCGGCGGCAACCGCCGCCGCGGAGCCGCCACTGGACCCGCCGGGCGTACGTTCGAGGTTCCAGGGATTGCGCGTCGTTCCGTAGACGCGGTTGGTGGTGAACGCGGTGTAACCGAACTCCGGAGTATTGGTCTTGCCGATGACAATCGCGCCCGCCGCCTTCAAGCGTTCCACCTGGATGGTGTCGCGCTCGGGATAGTGATCCTTGAACACCAGGGAGCCGTGGGTGTTGGGCAAGCCAACGGTGTCCTCGAGGTCTTTCACCCCGAGCGGCAAGCCAGCCAATGGGCCGATCTCCTCACCGCGTGCCAGGCGATCGGCCATTGCCTCCGCCTCCGCCAACAGCTGCTCGGCAGGTCGGAGACTGACAATGGCATTGACCTGGGGATTGACCGCATCGATCCGCTCGAGCGTCGCGCGCATTAGATCGACGGGCGACAGCTCGCCGCCGCGCACCCGCGCCACCAACTCGACGGCGGACTCGAAGAACAGCTCGTTGGGAAGCGTAGTCGGCATGGCGAACCTCCGGCAAATCGTTGCACTGGTTAGCAAAGGCAGCGGCGCTTGCGCAATGCAGGGGAAGGGCTTGGGGGCGTGAGGGCTTGAGGCTTGTTGGGGAGCCGGCCCCCCAGGCCCTCGAGCCGTAGCTCACCGAGCTTGCGACGTGCGCGGCGACATGCGCACCATGCGCTCATGGTCGTCATCGTCCACGGCTACGACGGCTCGGGTCCCGGACATTGGCAACGGTGGCTGGAAACCGAGTTGCGCCAACGCCGCGTGCCCGTGACATTTCCGGAGCTGCCCGAGCCGCTCGCGCCGCAGAAGGATGTCTGGGTCGCGACACTCGCCGAGATTGTGGCGCAGACCCAGAACGATCCAGTCACCTTCGTCTGCCACTCGCTCGGCTGCTGGGCGCTCGATCATCTGCTTGCGGAACGCGGGGCGCTGGGGGTGCACGCGGCGCTGCTGGTGGCTCCGCCGTCGCCGTTTCTGCTGTTCGACCCGGTCGAGAGCTTTCTCCCACCGCCGCGCCGACGGGCCGCGTGGGCGCCGCTCGCGGAGCGCTCGCTGCTCGTCGGCAGCGATGACGATGCGTTCACCTCCGTCGAAGAACTCGACGAAATCGCTCATGCGCTTGGGGTGCGCTGTCAGGTGATCCCGGGCGCCGGCCACATCAACACCGCCGCCGGCTACGGCCCGTGGCCATTCGTGATGGAATGGCTCGCGGTGGTTGGTGCCTGCTAGGACCTGCGGGCTCTGCGGGCGGCGTCTCTTCTATGGCCCGCTCTCGTTGGTCGCTGCATACTGCCAAGGAGGGGCGATTCGGGAATCGCCCAGTCGGCGCTGCCGATTCGACGCGCCCTTTCGGGCAGTTCCCGAACTGCCCCGACACGCGAGATCTCGGAACCCGAGAAAATCGACAATCCCCAAAGGGCGAGGGGCAAGAGGGTTCCTTCACGCCTCATTGATTTGCCGCACGCGCGCGGCAAGGTTTGCGGTGTCGTGTAGCAGCGCGCCGACCACGACAGCATCGCAGACACCGCGCACGGCGCGGCACTCCGCAAGCGTCGACACCTCAGGGAGCACGATGACGGGGTACGTGGACGGGATGTGTTGTGCAAGCCGACCGGCAGACTCCAGGTCGAGACTGCCGTCCGCCCGCGCACAGCGTATGCCGATGATCACGTGTGCCAGCGCCAACGGGTGCGCCAGTTCAGTTTCCGCTGCCACCTCGATTACCGAGGCCATGTGCAGCGAGTTGGCGACCGTCACCAAACCGCGCAGGGTTGCCTCGTCGAGCACGCCGGCGGGATAGATCGCCGCATCGGCGCCGTGCAGGCGCGCATGGTAGAGCTGGCTCGGATCAATCGTCAGCGCGTCGCGCAAAATCGGTGCGGTGATCGCGGCGGCAACGGCTGCCATGTCGGCAGTCGAGAGCCCATCCGGTTCCGTCAACACGGCGAGCGCCGCGATCTCCGCATCGTCGCAGGCACGCGCGTACTCGATCAGCGCATCGCGCTGCGCCAGCGTCGGGCCACTCGCCAGATGCGCGATCACCGCCAGCTCGCTGCGTTGCGTCGACACGTACTGGGCGAAGTCGCGCCGGCTCGGCGTCACCTCGCTGATCGGCTGATTCCCCAACCGGCGCACCTCCTCACGGCTGGCAGCCATGCGGCGATGCCTCTCATTACTCGTCACTTGTCACTCGTCACTGTCTTCTCCACTCGCAGAACACGCCGGCCGCGGAGGACCACCCACGCGACCGTCCCCTTCGACGAGAACACCGGCCCCCAAAGCACTTCGTCGAACGAACGCACGCCGCGGCCGTCGAGGAACAACATCGGCCGCAGGCCACGCTCCGCTTCCCAGGCGATGTGGGCGCCATTCTCGTTGAATCGCGGCGGCCACACCTGCGCGAACTTGAGGAGATCCTGCTTGCCGTCGACGTGATAGGACCAGTCGTAATCCTTCGAGCCATCCGACGCCATGTAGGCGAAGTGCGCGCCGTCGTCGGAAAATGTCAGGCCCGCGGCGTTCTCGTACGGGCCAAACTGCTTGCCGTCGGCGACGACCATGACCTTGTCGTCCTCTTGTTGCGCGTTCACGTAGCACGGGTAGGCCAGGTGCCGACCATCCGCCGACAACACCGGCACATGGTCTTTCCAAAAGCGCGCACAGACAACCGCATCCGGCGCGTCATTGCGCGTGACCCGCCACTGCTCCTCCTTGCCCGGCAGCCGTTCCCACCACGCGACGACGGCTGCCTTCTCCGCGATCGAGAGCGATTGGGCGACGACGGCCGTCGACGCACCAACCGCCGCGCCGACGTTGACGGACAACCCCGCTTCCGGTGCCACCACGTTGTACTCGTACGAGGCCACTTCCTGGTCGCCGCGATACACGATCCAGCCGGCGCCCCCCGGCACGATCGCCATCAGCGTACCATCGGACAAGTAGGCGACGCGGAGCTGCTGCGAGAGTCCGGAGCTGCCGCCCTGGGTAATCTCGGGCCGCGCGTTTGCCGGGCGCGTGAAACTACGTTGCTCGCTGCCGTCAACGATCAGCTTGACCTGTTCATCATCACTTTGAACGAGATACGCCAGGTGGGTACCGTCTCGGCTGAACACGGGTAGCGAGGCATCTTTGTAGCGACCGAGAACCCGTCCGTCGGCAAGCACAGTGACAGCGCCAGGCGTTGTCGTGTTGCCGACATGCTCCTCGGGCGCCCTGCCCGCAACCGCCCAACGCGTCCCTTCGGTGTTGAAGATGAGCGGAGATCCGTACACAAACCCTGGAGCAACGACCTGATGATTGATGACCAGGACGGGAATTCTCTGGGCAGGCGCGCCCCAGTTCCGCACCCAATTGAAGAGGCGCCGGTACGCGGGCAGGGATTCGGTTGCCCAGTAGAAGACCTGCTTCGACACCGGTGCAAATTGGGGCCGGCCGCATTCCGCGAATACCGGTCCGACTCGGTTGCGCTCAACCACGGCACAGCCATCGGACGGCTGAATTACGAAGGCATAGTCGCTGCCGTCGTCGGAGATGGACAGGCTCGCGGGGCGATATTGCGCCGGCAGGCGCACCAGCAATGGGCCAGCCGCCGGTACGGGCGCGATCTTCGGTTGCGGCTCGGTGCGAGGCCTGAGCCACACGGTCAGCACCAGCACGACCGCTGCACCAACGAGCACCGGCAGCCAGAGTCGCCTCATCGTCGATCTCCACTCGAACGGGTTGCGATGCAGAGCGCGCGCGTCACGCGGGTCTTACTGCACCGCGGCGCGCACGGCGGCTGCGACGCCCGCAACGTCGAGCCCATGGATGCGCAACAGTTCCGGATACGGCTCAACCTCGGTGCAGAAGACGTCGCGAATGCCGACGCGGGTGAGGCGGCCCATACCGAGCTCGGCGATGACCTCGGCGACGGCGCCACCAAGGCCGCCGATGATGGAATGCTCTTCGACGGTGACGATGCGTCCCGCGCCGCGCGCCGCGGCTTCGATCGCGACGCGATCGAGCGGTTTGAGCGTGTGCATGTTGATCACTGCCGCCGCGATCCCGCTGCCCTTCAACACGTCATGCGCCATCAACGCCGTGTTCACGCAGCTGCCGGTTGCAATGATGGTCACGTCCGTACCGGCGCGCAGCGTGACCGCCGCACCGACCCGGAACCCCGCATCGTACCCGTCGATCGGGCTGAGGAAGCCGAGGCGAATATAGACCGGCCCATCGATCGTCGCCGCGGCGCGGACGGCGCGCTGGCTCTCGTTCGGATCGGCTGGCGACAGCACGGTCATTCCGGGGATCGTGCGCAGCAGCGCGATGTCTTCCTGGGCATGATGCGTTGCCCCCCAGGGTCCGGCTTCGAGCCCGGCAAATGGCGCGATAAGCTTGACGTTGTTGCGGTTGTAGGCGCAGTCGTCGCGGATCTGCTCGAAGCCGCGCATGCTGACGAACGGCGCCATCGCGATCACGAACGGCAGCTTGCCGGCATGCGCCATCCCGGCCGCCACGCCGACGAGGTTTTGTTCGCTGATACCGAGATCGAAGTGACGCTGCGGGAAGCGCGCGCTGAACGAGCCGATCGGACCGAAGTCCTGCGACAGCAGGACGACGTCGGGATTCTGCTCCGCCAGCTCGGCCAAGACTTCGGCCGAGGACATCGCCGCAAAGTAGCCGCTCATTCCGCGTCCTCCAGCGCCGCGAGGGTGCGCTTGACCTCATCGTCGGTCAGCATCGTGTAATGCGCACGCCCCGTGCCTTCGACACCCGGCACGCCCTTGCCCTTCACCGTATGCGCGATGATCACCGTCGGCCCCTTGGCAGCCGGAACGCGCTCGAGCGCGCCGACGATCGCTTGCATGTCGTGTCCGTCGATCTCGTCGACATTCCAGCGGAAGGCACGCCACTTGTCCGCCAGGGGCTCGAGCGGCATGACCTCGTCCACGCTGCCGCCGGCCTGGAAGCGGTTGTAGTCGACAATGGCAATCAGCCGTTCGAGTCCGAAGCGTGGTGCCGACAGCGCCGCTTCCCACACGGTCCCTTCCTGCAGCTCACCGTCGCCCAGCAGAACGACCGTGCGCGCCGCAGAGCGATTGAGCTGCTCCGCCATGGCGATGCCAATACCGACCGACAACGCGTGACCGAGCGAGCCGGTGGCGAACTCGATGCGCGGCGCCCGCTTGGTCGGGTGGCCGGCGAGACGGCTCCCCGAACGCCCGGAGAGCGGCAGTTCGGCCGCATCGACATGACCGAGCTCGACCAGACACGCGTGCAGCGCCGTGACCGCGTGCCCTTTGCTCATCAGGAAGTAGTCGCGCCCCTGGCCGGGCGCGCACGCGGCATCGTCAAGACGCAAGAAATGGAAATGGAGCGCCGCCATGATGTCGGCGCACGACATCGCGCCACCGAGGTGCGCGAAATAGGTCGACGCGGGCGCCAGGATATGGCGGCGCAACGCCGTCGCGCGGCGCTCGAGCGCTGCGATGGTTGCGGGATCACTCATTGGACCTGCGGTCGTTGTCTTTAATCTCTAGCTGCCCTTTGGCGTGTACTTGATCAGCACGCGGCTGCCGTCCTTGAATCCGGTGCGAAATTTCGATTCGAACTGCTTCCAGCCGTCGGCATATTTCTTCGCATAGGTGTCGTACATCGCGGTGAGCACGTCCGGTTCGTTGACGATGGCGCCGGTGACAGTGAAGGACGGGCCATCCACTTTGCCGACAGCGATCTTTGCCGTCGTCCGCCCCTTCTTGATACGCTTGGCGCGCCACGAAGTCGGCGGCGTGCCGACATAGACCGCGCCGTTGTGGTAGAGAAACCAGATCTCGGCGGGCTTGCCGAAGCTGCCGTCCTTGCGCGTCGACGAGATGTAGACGTACTTGCTGGTTTCCAGAGCGCTCTTGACGTCCGCCGGCAACTCACCGGCATGCACCACGCCGGCGAGCGCGGCGCCCACCACCAACGCCACGATACACAGAGCGGCCAACCGTGCGATTCTCGTGCGTGCGGGCATGTGACCTCCGATCAGACTGCTCCTCCGCTTTTAGTGCGTCTGCAGAATGAGTCAAGGCGGCGGGGCTGAGGGAGGCTGCCTCGAGCCGGCTGGACGACAGACAACAGACGGACAGACAACAGACCATCGCAGCGCTGATCAGGCCGTGCGTCTGTCGTCTGTTGTCTCAATGGCCTATAGCGACGGGACCGGCGACGGCGACGGCATTCTTGCTGCGGCGCTTGACGGCATACATCGCGGCGTCAGCTGCCTTGAACAGCCCCTCGGCCGTGCGCGCGTGGTCGGGGTACACGGCAACGCCAACGCTCGCGGTAACCGTCGAGATGTCCACGCCATTGCCTTCGAGAGTGCTCACGGCCTCGACCGCGGCGCGGATCGTTTCCCCAATGCCGCGCGCCGTTTCGATGTCGGTGCCGGGAAGCATGATGACGAACTCGTCCCCCCCGAAGCGGGCGCCCACGTCGCCGGGGCGGATGAGGTGACCGATGATCCGGCCGATGTAGCCGATGGTACGGCTGCCCACGAGATGTCCGTAGGTATCGACAACCGTCTTGAAATTGTCGAGATCGAGCACCAGCAACGCCACCGGCCCGCGCGCCACCAGCTCGGGCAGCAGGCGGTTGAAATGCCGCGTGTTGCCGAGGCCCGTGAGGTCGTCGGTGATCGACGCCACATACGCTTGGCGATACAGCGAGGCGTTCTCAATGGCGATAGCGGCGTGATCGGCGAGTGTTTGCGCCAGTTGCAGCTCGTCTTCGGTGAACGTCGACCCGTCGATCTTGTTGATGACCTGGATGACCCCGAGCAGGGTGTTCTTGCTCACGATGGGGACACACAGCATCGTGCGCGGGGTGAAGTGCGTTTGCTTCTCGACCCCGGCGAAATAGCGCGGATCCTTGGTGGCATCATCGAGACGCACCGATTGTCGATGGCGCGCTACCCAGCCCGCAATGCCCTGATCGCAGCGCAAACGGATGCCGTCGACCACCCCGGATTTCAGCGTCCGCGACGCCGTGAACACCAGCTCGCGCCCTTCGGGGTCGTAAAGGAGCAGCGAGGACGCCTCGCCCGGCACCACCGCCACGACGCTCGCCAACAGCTGGCGCATGGCGGCGCTATCGTGCGGCAGCGTCGCGAGATCGATGCTGTTGCCGATCGCGGCGGCGAGGGCTTCCAGCTTCTCGCAATCGGCCTGACTGAAGGAAACGCTGTCGTAGCGGTTGGCAACTTCGATCACCCCGATGACCTTCCCGTCGCGCTTCAAGGGAACGGCCAGAAGGCTGTGCGTGTCGAAGTGCGCGGCGCGATCGATCCCACGGTAGAAGCGCGGATCGTTGGTGACATCGTTCACCACCGCGCTTTCCCCGGAATGCGCCACCCAACTGGCGATGCCCTGTTCCGGTGGCACGCGCAGACCAGCGACGGTGTTTTCCTGCAGGGTTTCCGTGGCGGCAAACACCAACTCGTCACGCTCTCCGTCGTAGAGCAAGAGCGACAGCGCTTCCGCCTGGGTGAGCACCTTGATGCGATCGAGCACCAGGCGCAGCACCTCGGGGAGCTCGAGGGTCGAGGTGAGCGTCTTGATCAGCTCGTTGGTAACCGTGAGCTCCAGTAAGCGCTGTTCAAGCGATCGTGCGGGGGGCGTTGCCATGGGTGGCTTCCGGTTAGCACAGGCCTCGGGAAGTCGCTACCGAAAAAACGGGCCTGCGGCCGGCGTCTCTTCTAGGGACCGCCCCCCTTCGGCGGGCCTCAGGACAGGATTGGTCGCTAGGCACTGCCAAGTCCGACAGGCTCCTTAAGGCTAGGGCGCTTGAGGTTGGGAAGTCGTTGCCGGCAAGTCAAGTTCAGTTTCCTCGAGCGCCCGCCTCCCCGGCTGACCGCTTAGAATCACCCTTTGCGACAGAGCCCTGTGTTGTGCTCTAGTGCCGACTGCACATAACTGCGGAGGTTTTCATGAGTGACGCCGTCATAGCCGACGTCAGATGTTTCGAGTGCAACACGTCAATTGCGGAGGGCCAGCGCAGCGTCAAGACGGAGAACGGCGTGTTCTGTGCCGAGTGCTTCGATCTTCTGAAGGACCAGGTGAAGCAAGCGGTGGCGGCCCAGTCTGTCGATATCGACTACTCCAGAGCCCTGATCGGAGCGCTTGCGGGCGGAGTGGGCGGAGCATTGGTGTGGTGGGGCTTCACGGTCACCACGCACATCTCGTTCGGCCTCGTCGCCGTGGTGATCGGCGTGGCGGTTGGGAAGGGAGTCCTCTTCATGGTTGGCGGCAAGCGCTCGCAAGGACTCCAGATCCTCTCGGCGACCGTGGCGGTCCTTTCATTCGGGCTCGGGACCTACCTCGTCAACCGCAGTCTCATCATGGAACAACTCGCCAAGGGTGGCCATGACGTTATCCTTCCGCTATTCCCCTCGAGCCTGGCGATGCTGGTGAGAGTGACGACCGCCGGTTTTCAAGTCTTCGACCTGATCTTCCTGTTCATCGTCGTCAGCCAGGCCTGGAGAATGCCCGCACCTCTTCGTATACGGGAATAGCATGGACGATCGTTTGCTCGACGCGCAAGCCCGCGAGCGCCGGCTGCGCAATCTGCGGGCCGTCGCGCAGCACTTGGCCCAGGATGCGTCACCACCGACGTCATCACTCACCGCCGCGTCGCCAGTCGATCGGGCCGCCGCGGCGAAGCGCTGGGGTCCACTGGCGGTCCCGTTCCTCTTCCTCCTCGGCAAGCTCAAATGGCTGCTGGCCATGTTCAAGGTGGTGAAGCTGGGCACACTGCTGAGCATGTTCGTCATGGTCGGGATCTACGCCACGATGTGGGGGATTCCGTTTGCCGTGGGCTTTGTCCTTTTGATCTTCGTTCATGAGATGGGCCACGCCTGGGTCATGCGCCAGCAGGGCATCCCGGCGGGAGCGCCAGTCTTCATTCCGTTCGTCGGTGCGGTGATTGCCATGCGCGGACGACCGCGCAACGCATACGTCGAGGCACTGGTCGGAATCGGCGGGCCGCTCCTCGGCACCCTGGGCGCCGCCGTCTGTTTTGCGGTGGCGGTCGGAACCGGAGACCCGTTTTGGTATGCCCTGGCCTCGACCGGATTCTTCATCAACCTCTTCAATCTCATTCCCATTCACCCATTGGATGGTGGGCGCATCATCGGCGCCATCAGCCGCTGGTTCTGGGTCGTCGGTTACGCGATTGGCATCAGCGCCTTTCTGGCCACCCACTCTCCCCTGCTGCTGCTCATCCTGATGTTCGGCCTGTTCAACCTGCCGGCGCTGCTGCGGAACCCCGCCGACGACTACTACGCCATCTCCGCGACCCGGCGCTTGACGATGGGTGCGGCGTACTTCGGGCTCCTGGCCTTCCTGGCGCTGGCGAGCTGGGAGGCGGAGCGTCCGCTCGCGCACCTCGCCATGGCGCAGCCGCTTGAAATGGCGGCGGCGGCGATCCTGCTGTCGCTCAGCGTATCGAGCGCCTCGCCATGGCCGTCACGCCTGCGTCCACGCGAGGCTCTGCTCCCAGAGTTGCCCCGCTAACGCGGGCGTGGCGACACGGCTCGGACGACCCTCTCTACACTCGTGATAGTAGCCGCCGCTGCGCTCCGCGAGCTCAGGCGCGGTGGCGCAAAGCACCAGCGGGCGGGCGCCCTCTTCCGTGGTCTTCATCCGCGCCACACGCATGTAGATTTCCCGGAACGGCGACGGGATGCGGCGCCAGATGTCGGAGGCAATTACTCCCGGGTGCACGGCGTAGGTGGTGACGCCCGTGCCGTCGAGACGGCGCGCCAGCTCCTGGGTGAACAGGACATTGCACAGCTTGCTGACCGCGTACTCCGACAGACCGGCGAAGGAAGGGGTACGCTGCCGCAGCGCCGCAAAGTCGATGCCCTTGGCCTGCGGGTGCGCGGCGCTGGACACGCTGACGATGCGTGCCGGCGCGCTGGCGCGGATCCGGTCGAGGAGCAGCTGGGTCAAGAGAAAGTGCCCCAGGTGGTTCACGCCGAACGCCAACTCGAAGCCATCTTTCGTGATCCCGCGCTGTCCGGCCACGCCAGCGTTGTTGATGAGCACGTGCAGCGACGCGCCGCCGGCGAGGAAGCGCTGCGCGCCGGCGCGTACCGAGGCGAGATCGGCGAGATCCAGGGCGAGGAATTCCACGGCATCGTTGCCGGTATCACGCTTGATGCCGTCGATCGCCGGCTGCGTCTTGGCTTCCGAGCGGCACGCCAACACCAGACGCGCCCCGCGGCGCGCCAGCTCGCGCGCGGCGGCAAGGCCAATGCCGGTGTTGGCGCCGGTGATGAGGATGGTGCGGTCGTGGAGGTCGCCCTTCATCGAGTCTCCCTTCTTGTGCACGCGGTCTCGAAGACGTTGCGCACGCACTGGATCGGCGTGGTATAGCACAGCTGCGAAAACGGAGGTGCATCGGGCATGGGTTCAGACAACAACCGCTCCATCTGGGCATCCTCGCGGCGCCCCCGGCGCATCCACCAGGTGCTGGCAGTGATCGCACTCGCGACCGGGCTGGCGGCGTGTGGCGACAGCACGGTCACCTCGACACCGGCGCTCACCCTGACGCCAACCTTCACCTTAACGGCCCTCACCTCGACCGCAAGCATCACCTCGACCCCGACCGTGACAGTTACCCCAACCCCTGCCGATCGGCCCATCGCCCCATTGTCGAGCGCCGGGCGCTGGTTCACCGACGCCGCCGGCCGCGTCGTTATGTTCCACGGTATGAACATGGTGCAGAAGACTGATCCCTACTATCCCGCCGCGTACGGCTTTGGGGACGACGACGTCGCCTTTCTCGTCGAGCAAGGCTTCAACGCGCTGCGCCTCGGTGTGGACTTCCGCGGCCTCATGCCGACGCCGGGCATCGTCGAAGAAACCTACATCGATCACCTCGCCGAGACCGTCGATGCCGCGAGTCGCCATCAAATGTTCGTGCTCCTCGATTTTCACCAAGACGGTTTCTCACCCATGTTCAACGGAAACGGACTTCCGGATTGGATGGCAATCACCGACGGCCTGCCCAACCCCCCGAATGCCGTCTTTCCGCTCTACTACATCCAGAATCCCGCCATGCAGCGGGCCTTCGAACATTTCTGGGCCAACAGCCCGGGGCCCAATGGTGTCGGGCTACAGGACTACTACCTCCAAGGCGTCGAACGAGTCGTGGCCCGTTTCGCCGACAATCCACTGGTGCTCGGTGTGGAGCTGATGAACGAACCATTTCCGGGTGCCCAGTGGCAGGCCTGCGCTCTGAACGCCGCCGGGTGTCCGGATCTCGAACAGCAGCGCCTTGAGCCCTTCTATCAGAAGGGCGCCGCAGCAGCGCGCGCGCTGGCCCCGCGCCAGCTCGTCTTCGTCGAGCCGTTCGTGCTGTTCAACTTCGGTCAGGCGGCAACCTCGCTGCCCGGGACAAACCCCGGTGTGGCCCTCGCGGTGCATTCATATGCGACCAGCCAGACCGGCGAGGTGGGCGTCGTGACCCACGCAGTCGATGCGGCGCAGCGCGACCAGGCGCCGCTGCTGCTGACGGAGTTCGGCGCCGTGACCGATGCCGTTGTGCTCAACCGCCTGACGGCCGAGATGGAAGCCGGGCTCGTTCCGTGGATGTTCTGGGCGTACGAGGGGGAGATCATCAATGATCGGAGTCAGCCGGCCGGCCCTGACAACCTCCGCAGCCCCGAAGCGTTCGACGCGCTCGTGCGTCCGTACCCTGTGGCGCTCACCGGAACGCCAACCGCGATCGCGTTCGATCCGGACACCAATGCCTTCGATCTCACTTACGACACCACCGGCCCCGGTGGCGTGCACTACGCAAGCGATCTCGTCAGCGTCGTGTTCATCCCGCAGCGGCACTACTCCACCGGCTACGGGGTTACCGTTCAGGGTGCCATCGTGATCTCCGCGCCATGTGCGTCACCGCTGCTGTTGCGCAACCAGCCTGACGCGGCGTCGGTGTCGGTACACGTGGTGCCGGCGTCTGGCGCTTGCGAAGGGCTTGGCGGTGTGCAGTGAAGTGCCGCTTGCGTAGCAGCCTGTCGGACCTGGCAGTGTCTAGCGACCAACGGGAGCGGTCCATAGAAAAGACGCCGACCGCAGGTCCTGGTCCAACCTACTCGAGCCGCTTCTCGAACCAGGCAACGTCCCAGTAGCGTCCGAGCTTGCGGCCGTTTTCGTTGAAGCGTGCGACCTCGACGAAATCGAAACGTGCGTGCAGGGCGACGGACGCGGCGTTGGGAAGGGTGACCCCGCCGAGGACGCGGTGCACGTCCTCGCCCGCGAGCGCCTCGAACAGTGCCGCGTAGAGTCGCGAGCCGATACCACGTCCGGTCGCCTCCGGGGCACAGTAGATCGAGGTCTCCACCGTGGTTTCGTATGCCTGCTTGGCACGGAACGGGCCGGTGCAGGCGTAGCCGACGACCGCGCCGGCATCCTCCGCGACCAGCAACCGATACCGCCCGTTTGCAGCGTGTTCGTGAAACCACTCCATGCGCCGCTCGACGGAATACGGCTCGATGTCGAAGGTAATCGGCGTGTGGATCACGTAGTGGTTGTATATCGCGGTCAACGACGGCAGGTCGTCGATGACGGCAGGGCGAATCCGAATCTCGGTCATACAGGAACCTCTTCAACAGACGACAGACGACGGACTGCAGACATCAGACTGCAGACAACAGACCGCGGACACGAAACTGGAGCCGCCTATTTGAAGCCGGCGGAACCGGCTGTACGCTTTGCCCCGTAATTCGGCAGTGCATAGAGCGTTGGCAGCGCCGCAACCGACACCACCGCCGGCTACTCACTGACCTACGAGCCACATCGCTGGCACCGCCGTTGCTTTTCAATGCACATACGGGAGGGTCGACTCGATGATCAATCTGAAGCGCCGCGCACACCGCATCGGGGGAGTCGTGCTGGTAAGCGTGACGGTCTTGGCTGGCAGTGCGTTTGGGGTCCAAACACCACAGAAAGTTCCACCGACACACGCGCGACAGTGCGTAGCCACCGGGGAGATTGCGCCGGGTGATGCGCGGACGATTACGGTCACATGGAAGCATGCCTTTGCCACCAGCGCCTACGACGTGATCGGCTCAGTCTCGGAGCCGGGAGATAGCCTGCAAGCGATCGAGCTGGCGCATGTGGTGATCCCCAGCACGCCAACGACGGCCGCCGCCGTGGTCTTCAATCGCAATCCGAGCGCCGCTCAGTCCGGCGTGCTCTGCCTCGATGCCAGCGCAGAGTAGCATCCCGCGACCCGAGAGCGTCTTCCCTGCGGCCTCATCCACCCCGCTTTTTTTCGTACGGCGCCAGGATGCGGCGTGCCACCACCATTTTGTGCACTTCGTCCGGACCGTCGTAGATGCGCGCGAAGCGGGCTTGGCGGTAGAACATCGAGAGCGGATGGTCTTCGGTGACGCCGGCGGCGCCGAAGACCTGAATCGCCTTGTCGACGACGCTGTGCAGCACCTTGGCGCCGAAGAACTTGATCAGTGAGATCTCCTCGCGCGCGCCACTGGCGCCTGCCGTGTCGACCTTCCACGCGGCGTGCAACGTCATGAAGCGCGCCGCTTGAATGTCGGCACGCGCTTCGGCGATCCAATCCTGGATGTTTGATTTGCGCGCCAGCGTGCTGCCGAACATCTCGCGCTGTGTGGCGTACTCGCACATCAACTCGAAGGAGCGCTGCGCCACGCCGAGCCAGCGCATGCAGTGATGGATGCGGCCCGGTCCGAGGCGCTCCTGCGCAATCGCGAAGCCCATCCCGTCACCGCCGAGCCGGTTGGTTACCGGCACACGGCAGTCCTCGTACCAGATCTCGGCGTGGTGGTTATCATAGTCGCCCATCACCGGTACGCCGCGCGCAATGCGAAAGCCCGGGGTGTCGGTGGGGACGATAATCTGGCTGAAGCGGAGGTACGGGTTTTCCTGCTCCGGGTTGGTCATCGCCATGACGATGGCGAACGAGGCGCCGTGCGCGCCGCTGGTGAACCACTTGTGGCCGTTGATAACGTAGTCGTCGCCGTCGCGCGTGGCGGTGGTACGCAGCAGACGCGGATCGGAGCCGGCGACCTCCGGCTCGGTCATCGAAAAGCAGCTGCGAATATCGCCGTTGACCAGGGGCGTGAGCCAGCGGGCCTTCTGCTCGTCGGAGCCGAAGCGCCACAGGATCTCGGCGTTGCCGGAATCCGGCGCTTGCGAGCCGCACGCCACCGGCGCAATCGGACTGCGTCCGAGGATCTCGTTGACGAAGACGTAGTACATGAACGGCAGGCCCGCACCGCCCGCTTCCTTGGGCAAATGGAACGCCCAGTAGCCGGCTTCCTTCGCCTTGGCTTGCAACGCCTTGACCGCCGGCGGATACGCCGGCCCGCCGACTTCCATCACCCAGCGCTCATGGGTGCGCTCCATCGGATACACGTAGCGCTCCATGAACGCGTGGATGTTGCGGCACAGCTCCTGAATCTCTTCGGGTATCGTGAAGTCCATTACGTCCTCCAGTTGGCGAAACGTGCAGCGCGGCGACGCACCATCATTCCGGCCCGGTTGTCTTCGCCAGCGTTCTATCGCCCGAACGATCGCCGAGCAAATGCGCGTCGTGCCTCGTCAGAAACAATCGAACTGCAAGCGCGTTTGCGCGAAGTGCAGATTCCCATCGTTGGCACGATCGCGGATCGCCGCAAAGCCGTACTCCATGTCGAGCGACAGGTAGTGATTGATGAACCAGGTAAGATCGGCCGTGAAGTTGGTTTCCCGGCCGCCGCTGACCGCGCCCTCGCTCAGGTCGAGATGGGAAACGCGCACCGCCGCCCGCAGCGCACCATACGTGCGCGCCGACCACGAAAACGGCCGCGGCGGCTCGAAGCGAGCCAGGCGACCGGAGGCCCGGTCGTACGGTTGCGCATCGTCCGACAGGAAACGACTCAACGACGCATAGCTGCCCCACAGCGTGGTCGTGCCCTGGTCACGCACGGCGGCGAGCAGGGCCTCGCTCATGAACAGCCAGGGACCGCGAAAGTGCGCCATCTCGAGACCGGACACAAACGAGTTGCCTGCCGAGCGCAGGGTCCCCGTGTTGACGAACTTCGGCGCCAGATAACTCTCCGGCCGCGAGCTGAAGCTCACGTCTTCAGCGGCAAACAACACGCCGCTGCTCAAACCGAGGTGCGTCAATTGGCGCGCGCTGGGCGTGTCCTGCGGCAGCCAGGTGAGGCGCCCGATCGCCCGCTCACCGTCTTTCGACTGATCGCCCACGGTCGGCTTTTGGAGCGTTCGGAATACTCCGACCGCCCACGTCAAGCGCTGATCGCATTCGGGTCCGCCGACCTGGGCGCCGGCCGAGCGGCCAGGGGCGAACGCCTGGACGGGGAGACCATTCTCCATGAAGACCGTGTCGCGCGCCGCCGTCACCGACTCGAGCGACATGGGTGGAGTGAAATTGCCGATCTTGAAGGCGTTCACGATCGGGAGCTGGCTCCTCCAGAGGTAGACATCGCCCATCTGAAGATCCGCATTCACCAGCTCCAGGTCCACCGCGTAGCTCGCATGTCCCAGCAGAAAGAAGTCGCCGCGCGTGCCGAAACGAAAGCGGCGCAGCTCGGTGCCACTGGTTGCCCCCGCGAGCCCACCGGTTTCGCCGTAACCGGCAACGTCCACCTGCATGATGGCGCCGATCGTACCGACAAAGGCAAGGCGCTTTTCGATCGGTGTACCCGCCAACGGCCTCCGTTCAGGGCCGATCCAATAGCGGTCGAAAGGTAACTCGACATCGTAGTGCAGGCCCTGATCCCAGGACCAGTGCCAGATGATGCCGTTCTGCTTCTCCTCGCTAGGCGAGCTTTCGGGGGCGCTGGCAGCGTCGTCGTGCTGATCGACTGCTGCGACGCGCATGACGGACAGGACGAGGATCACCAGCACGAGGGCGTGCGGCCAGACCTTCGGTGACGCACGTCCCGTCGGGTCGTGCTGTCGGTGCAACATCCAACAGCCTGCTGCTCGAACCATCGCGGCAATTCTCCGGCCGAGCTCGCGCATCGTCCGCTCCTATCACGAGTCTTCGCGGAGGGAAGCTCTGCCAACGGGGCCGGGAAATGGGTTCCAGAGCAGAACCAAGGCGCGCTCGACCGCCCCGCGCGAGGGCAACCCCCAGCGACCAATCCTGTCCTGAGGCTCCCCGAAGGGGGGAGCGGTCCACCGAAGAGACACCGGCCACAGGCCTATTCGGCGGGGAAGCGGATGGCGGTCAGCTTGCGCGACGCGACGACGGAGTAGAGCCGCGTGATGCGGCCCGCGTCATCGATCGCGCACCAGAGAACGGCGCGCGGTGGCTGGCCGGGCTTGTCGTCGTGGAACTCGGAAATCAGTGCCGGCAGTCCGTTGATCAAGCGCATCTCGGCGTGGAATCCCGCGGCGCCCCGCCGGCTGATGTTCCAATGGAAGCGCGCGACGCGGCAGGCACCCACGATGGGCACGCGGGCGGCGAAGAACTCGCCCGCCCCGTCGTTCACCGCGCGCACATCTTCCGCGAGCAGCGCCTCGACGGCGGCGACGTCCTGGCCGGTCAGGGCGTTGACGAAGCGCAGCAATGCGTCGCGCGTCTGCGCCTGCAGCTGCCGCGTCGGCGGGCGCCGCTCGCGATCGTACGCCTGCATGGCCCGGCGCGCGCGGTGGTGCGTAGTTTTCACATTGGCGTCGGAGATTGCGAGCGCGTCGGCGGTCTCACGCACCGAATAATCGAAGACGTCCATGAGCAGCAGGACGGCGCGCTGCTGCGGCGTCAGCGCTTCGAGTGCCAGCAAGAACGCGAACGACACGCTTTCAAGCAGGTCGTACCGCCCTTCGGTGCTGAGCACGCCGTCGAGGATCGGCTCGTGCGCCGGCGGGGTTTCCTCGTCCATCTCAATCGGTGATGGCAACCATGGTCCGACGTATGCGCGGCGCTTGCGCCGGCGCAACAGGTCGCGGCCGAGGTTCAGCGCGACCCTGACCAACCACGGGCGCCACGACTCGTCGGTGCACTGCGGTGGATGCTCCATGGCGCGCACGAAGGTCTCTTGCACCAGGTCGTCCGCGTCAGCAGCGCAGCCGGTGAGCCGATACAACAACCCCCAGAGGAGGCGCTGGTGGTGCCGGAACGCGTCGGCGTAGTGTTGTTGGGACAATTTGCTGGCGGCGTGCATGGACGCTCAGCAGCGGTTCGGAAGTGACATGGTGAAAAGCCGGGCGGAAGGAGAACTGGAACACCGAGGACCGGGAAAGGAGAATGGAGAGGCGGACAATTGCCGTGAAAGCCCGTTTGCCGGTTCTCCATTCCCGGTTTTCCATTCCCGGTTTTCCATTTTCTTTTCCCAGGTAGCGCGCACCGTGCTCCGGCGACCTCACGCGGCGGCCGCCGCCTGCACGCCGCGGCGCTGCGCAATAATCAGCTGCGCCGCCTGAGCGGCGCTCGCCAAGCTGGCATCGGCGAGCAGGCCCTCGGACCCGACCCAATCACCGGCGACATATGCCCCATCGATATCCGGCACCACCGGGCCGGGCCGTCCGGCGACGCCACCGGTGGCAGCCGTGACCAGCGCATTGTACACGACCATGCTCGGCAGAAAGCGACGCTCGACCACCGCGTCGCGCCAGCCGGGCTGCAGCAGATCCAGTATGGCTTCCAGCTCACGCTCGTCGGCTTTCGGATCGGTCGCGTGATCGGGCACGAGATACTTGGCCAGTTGAATCGTTGCGCCCCCTGGGGCCGCCAGCTTGGCCACCGCCGAGTGCACGGAGAAGTACAGCGGCTGATCGATACCCAAGGCAAACGTGGCGCGTGGCTGCGGCAAGCGCGACAGGGCGACGTCGAGACATGCGGCCTTGATCGGGATCGCGGCGGCGCTCCATTCGCGCAGCGCCGCGCTCGCCGGCAGCAAGGCCGCCGCGTCACCGGGCGCCGCCGCAACCACGACCGCGCGCGCCGCCATGCGCGTGCCATCGGCGAGCTGCACACCGCGCACCGCCGTGTCGTGTTCGATCGACGCGATTCGGACTCCCGACTCGATATGCACTCCGGCGGCGCGCGCGGTATCCCGCAACCCGTCGACCAGTCCTTGCCAGCCGCCGTCGAGATACATGACGCCGCTGCGCACGGCATCCTGCAGCTGCGCCAGCGCCGCCCCGGCGCTCTGCCGTTCCGGGTCGTTGGCATAGGTCGACAGCCGCAGCAACGCTTGCAAGAGTCGGTGCACTCCGGGCTGACGGATCGTGCCGTCCAGCCACGTACGCACGCTGACGCGCTGGATCGCGTCGGTGTCGATCTTTTGCACCGTACCCAGGAGCCGCGCCAGCTCGAGCTTCGCGGGCAGGCGCAGCAGCCCCGTGGTCAGCAACGACACGAAGCCGCCCGGCAACGTGTGCTTGACGCCGGCGTCGATAGCATAGGCACCCGATACGGCCGGTGTCCCGCCACTGAACTGCACCCCGAGCGCGCGTAGGATCTTGATCCCCGGACCTGCCTTGTACAACGCGTGCGGGCCGATGTTGAAACGGAAGTCGCCGTGGGCGTGGGTCACCGCCCGCCCGCCAACGGTGCGCGCCTTCTCGAACAGGACGACCTGCCGCCCGCCGCGCGCCAGTATGGTGGCCGCGGTCAGCCCCGCCAAGCCACCGCCCACCACTGCGACATCGACGCGGCGCGAAGGGAAGATTTGCGTCTGCATTGGAATACCTCCTTTGCCCATACCACGTTTGAGCACGCAAGAAGGTTACACCGGGATCCGATACATGCATGCGGGTGGTCCGCTGACGCCGATTCGCCGTCGACCGTCGCGCTATCGATCAACTCTCGACGCTCGACGATCAACTCGTGGCTAACTCGCGCACTTGAGTTTTGGCGGATTCGTCACGACGGGTCTGTGGCAATGAGCGCCGACGACCGCGAGGAGCGCATCGAGATCAAATGGTTTCTGCACATGCGCAGCGGCCTGCAGCCGCTGCACCACACGTTCCGGGTTGGCGACGTCGGAGTAGATCACCACGGGAATGTCCGCCAGCTCCGGGTCTTGCAGTTGCAGCCGGCGAAACTCGAAACCGTTCATCTCGGGCATTTTCAGATCGAGCAGTATCAGGCACGGTCGCAATCCGGCTTGCAGTTTCCTGAGCGCGTCCGCGCCGTGCACGGCCGTCACCACGGCATAGCCTTCGACCCTGAGCAGCCAGTCCAGTGAACGACGCACTTCCGCACTATCTTCCACGACGAGAATCGGCGCAGCCAATTGCTTGACCATGGGCAGTACCTCCAAGATGCGATTTCCGGAGACATTCGGTTTAACAGCGAGGAGTGTGCCAACACCCGGCGCTCGGGCAGACTCAGGTGACCGCGGTTGAAGACAATGGGCGCAATTGTAGGTCTTGCAGCTGGACCGACAGAGGGACAAGCGGCGTCGGGATGACGTAGTGGCGCGACGGATTCGCGGCTGCTTTTGCCGGTGCACGCTGCGTGATACCAAACGGCTGCAGAGGAGAATCAAATGGCCAACGACAGCGAGCGAGTGATTCGCGACTTCTGCGCCGCATGGACGCGCAAGGATATTGACGAGCTCTTGGGTTTCTTTACCCCGGACGCCGTGTACCACAACATGCCGCTCGTCCCGTTGGCCGGCATCGAGGCCATCCGCGAGACGTTGAGCATGTTCGTAACGCCGGCGGAGCGCATTGAGTTCGAATTGCTCGCGATCGCTGCCAGCGGTGATCTCGTCTTCACCGAGCGCGTCGATCACTTCCAGATGATGGGGAAGAACGTCAGCCTCCCCGTCGCCGGTGTGTTCCAAGTGCGCGCCGGCAAGATCGCCGCCTGGCGCGACTACTTCGACATGCAGACATGGATGACGCAGACAGGAATGGGGTAAGCAACCTCGGCCTCAAGCCCCCAGGCCCTCACCCCCTTTCGAAGCAGAGACCAAGAACCTGAAACCAATCCTCACTTGATCTGCTTGCGAAACGTCAAGCTCGCCAGGGTGAGGATCACGACGCCGTACACGAGCAAGATGCCAGCTTCATCTTTCAACTGCGGCCAACCGGCGCCTTTCAGGAAGATGCCGCGCACGATGGTGATGAAGTAGCGCAACGGAATAATGTAGGTGAACTTCTGCACCATCGGCGGCATGCTGGCGATCGGAAACATGAAGCCGGAGAAGAACATGTTGGGCAGCAGCAGGAACTGGCCGGCCATCGACGCTTGCTGCTGCGTGTTGGAGATCGCCGAGACCAGCAGGCCCATGCCGAGACATGTCAGGATGAAGAGCCCGGTGAGTCCCAGCAGCAGCGCCAAACTGCCGCTGATGCGCACGCCGAACCAAAAGCGGCCGGCCAGCAACACCAGCGTGATGTTGATGTACCCGATCCCGATGAACGGGATCGCTTTGCCGAGGATGAGCTCGTAGGACCGGATCGGCGTGACGATGAGCTGCTCCATCGTCCCCTGCTCCTTCTCGCGCACGATGGCGATGGCGGTGAGGATCACCAGCGACTCCATCAGCAGCACGCAGATGATCCCCGGAACCATGAAGCGCACGCTGCGCAGCTCCGGGTTGAACCAGACGCGCGGCTCAAAGCTGACCAGCGGGTGTCGGGCGACTGCTGCTGGCGCCCCATGGTCGGCAAACTGCACGTCGACAGCGTACGTCAACGTGATCTGGCCCAAGTAACCCGCCGCGATTGTCGCGGTGTTGGAGTTGCTGCCGTCGAAAGCGGCCATCACTTCGGCGGGCTGCTGCCGCTTCACCTTCGCGGAGAAGTCGGGTGGAATGGTCAACGCAACCTTGATGCGGCCGCGATCGAGCAGCCGATTGACGTCGGCGATACTGGCGCATGGCGCGGCGATGCGGAAGTAGCCGCTGCGCACGATGTGGTCGACATAGGCGCGGCTCTCGGTTGACTGGTCGTAGTCGCACACCGCGAGGTCGACGTTGGTGATGTCCGTCGCCACCACGTAGCCGAAGATGAACAGCTCCATGATCGGCATGAGCAGAATCATGGTGAACATGCGCCGGTCACGGCTGAGCTGGATGATCTCCTTCCACACGACGTGGATGATGCGTGAGAGGGAATCGGTCATCGGATTTCGTGAAGAGAATGGAAAACCGGGAACCGAGAACCGGGAATGAAGAACCGGCTAATTCGAAGAGCAGCACCTACATTCACCGGTTCTTCATTTTCCATTCCCGGTTCCCGGTTTTCCATTCTCTTCAGGCCCTTCAGCCGAGCTTTTCCTGAAACCGGCTGGCGCTCAGCCAGACGATCCCGGCGCTGAAGCAGAGGAGCAACAGCGCCTCCGGCCACAAGACGCTGAGACCGACTCCCTTGAGGTAGATGCCGCGGATCGCAGTGACGAAATAGCGTCCCGGGAACAGGTAACTGAACAGGCGGATCGGCAGCGGCATGTTCTCCAGTGGAAAGACGAAGCCGGACAGCAGAATCGACGGCATGAGCGAAATGAAGATGGCCGCCAACATCGCCGTCTGCATGCTGTCGGCAATCGTCGATACGAAGACGCCGATGCCGAGTGAGGCGATCAAGTAAAACAGTGCGAAAAAGGCCAGCTGGAAGAGACTGCCTTTGATCGGCACGTGGAACACAAAGTACCCGGCGAGGACGACGATCACCAGATCGATGAACGCGATGAGGACGTACGGGACGATCTTGCCAATCATCATCTCCAAGGGGCGAATCGGCGACACCAGGATCTGCTCGATGGTGCCGCGCTCCTTTTCTTTGACGATACTCAAGGCGGTGAGAATGGCGCCGACGATCATCATGATCACGGCGATGACCCCGGGCACGATGAAGTTGACGCTGCGCAGCTCGGGGTTGTACCAGACCCGCGTTTTGAGATCGATCGGCACCGGGCTCGGGCTTGAGGGCATGCCTCCGGCGAGTCCGGCGGCGTACCGCGAGATCATTGCCAGCAGGTAGCCTTGCGCGATGGTCGCGCTGTTCGAGTCGGAGCCGTCGATCAACGCGCCGACGCTTACCGGCTCACCGCCGCGAATGTGCGCGGCGAAGTCCACCGGGATGATGACCGCCGCTTTGCTGGCGTCGGTCATGAGGTCGTGCTCCACCTCGTGCTGGTTGTTCGCCCAGCGCACGACCTGGAAGTAACCGGAGCGGAGCATTTGTTGCGCAAGGTCGCGGCTTTCGGGCGACTCGTCATAATCAAGGATGGTCAGGGGCACGTTGTCGACGTCGTAGCGGATGCCGTAGCCGTACAAGATCAGCATGCTGATCGGGTAGAGGAACGTCAGGATCAGACTGCGCCGGTCACGGACGACGTCGATGAACTCGCGCCGTGTAATGGCGCGCATGGTCCGCCACGACAGGCGGCGCGGAAGCAGCGGCACGGTGTTCATCTCAGCATGCCTCGACACGGCCCCTGGGATCGTCTGACCTGGCGAATGAATTCGCGGCAACGAAAGGCATCCCAGTCGCCCTGCGGCGACTCCCCCCCGGCCCCGGCTGCAGGAATCGACAACGGGGAGGGGTTGAGGGCCCACGGCGGTGGGCTTGGCGTATTTTGCTGCCGCGGCTTAGCCGCCAGGCGCGGCGGTTTCATGGGTTCGCCGCACCAGCAGTTGCGCTCCGTCCCTCGATGATCGCGACGAAGGCATCTTCGAGGGATGGCTCGATCCGTTCGAGACTCTTGACGATGATGGAATGGGACTCCAGGCGCGCCGCGATGGCGGGGCGCGCCGCGGCTTCATCTGCAGCGATCAAATGCAGGGTGGAACCAAACAGGGCGACGCCAGACAGGGCCGGCTCGTTCTTCAGGACCGCGTACGCGCCCATGAGATCGCTGCAGTCGAGCTCGAGCAAAGCGCGCGACATGTAGCGGCGCTTGAGCGTGACCGGGCTCCCCGTGGCCACCACCTGGCCGCCGTAGATCAGTGCCAGCTCGTCGCAGTGTTCCGCCTCGTCCATGTAGTGCGTGGTGACGAACACGGTGATGCCGCGCGACGACAGCTCGCCGATCATTTCCCAGAAGTTGCGTCGCGACGCCGGGTCGACGCCGGAGGTCGGCTCGTCGAGAAACAGAATCGGCGGCTCGTGCAGGATGGCACAGCCGAGCGCCAGGCGCTGCCGCCACCCACCCGCCAAATCCGCGGTCTTGAGGTGCTCGCGGCCGCGCAGGCCGGCCATCTCCAGAGCCCAGGCGATACGGGCGCTGCGCTGGGCACCGCGCACGCTGTAGATGCCGGCAAAGAACAGCAGGTTCTCACCGACGGTCAGATCCTCGTACAGCGAGAAGCGCTGCGACATGTACCCGATGTGACTCTTCAGCTGCTCGGCCTGGTGCACAATGTCGAAGCCGCCGACGGTGCCACCGCCGGCGCTGGGTCGCAGAATGCCGCACAACATGCGAATCGTGGTCGACTTGCCGGCGCCGTTTGGGCCGAGGAAGCCGAAGACGGTTCCGGCCTCGACGTGCAGGTCGATGTGGTCGACGGCAACAAACTGATCGAAGGTCCGCGTCAGCCCCTTCACATCGACAGCCGGCGCCGTCATGCGGCACCGCCGATGCCTCGCCCGCGCGCGCGCCGGTTCAGAAGACCTCCATTGGAGCGAAGAAATGAGAATGGAAAACCGGGAACCGAGAACCGGGAATGAAGAGCCGGCTAATTCGAAGAGCCGCACCGACATTGACCGGCTCTTTATTCTCCATTCCCGGTTCCCTGTTTTCCGTTGGCTTCATTCTTCATTGCCGGCAGCGCCTCGCTCCCGCCGTGCGTGTAGTGCAGAAACACGTCTTCGAGCGACGGCTCGCGCAGCCGCCAGTCGTGCACGCTCACGCCGGCCGCCCGCACCGCCGCCAAAGTGGCCTCGGGTTCAAAGTCCTGCCGCGGCACGGTGACGTGCAGGTGTTCCCCAAAGGTCACAGCTTCCTCGAAGCCGCGCAGGCGCTGCAGCGCGCGCCGCGCGCCACGCGAATCGGCGCAGCGCAAGTCGAGGATCATCGTGCCCAGATCGCGCTTCAGCACCGCCGGCGGCCCGCAAGCGATCAACCGGCCGTCGAGCAAAAAGCCGACGCGCCCACACCGCTCCGCTTCGTCCATGTACGGCGTCGACAGGAGGATCGTCGAGCCCTCTTGCATCAGGTCGTAGAGAATCAGCCAGAGGTCGCGCCGCGAGATCGGATCGACGCCGATGGTGGGCTCGTCGAGCAGTAAGATGCGCGGTTGATGGACGAGGCAGGCGCACAGGCTCAGCTTCTGTTTCATGCCGCCGGAGAGGTTGCGCGTCAGCCGCTCCTGGAATGGGCCGAGCCGGCTGAACTCGAGCAGCCGCGTCACCCGTTTGCGGCGCTCGCCGTGCGGCACGTGCCACACCTCGCTGACGTAGAAGAGGTTCTCCGCCACCGTCAGCGTTTCCGAGAGACTGAAACGCTGCGACATATAGCCGATGTGTTCCTTGACTGCGGCCGGATCGACGCCAACGTCGATGCCATCGATACGCACCGTGCCGCCGGACATGCTGATCAGCCCGGCAAGGATGCGCAGGAACGTCGTCTTGCCGGCCCCATCGGGGCCGACGAGCCCGAACAGCTCGCCGTGCTCGATGGTGACGCTGACATCCCGCAGCGCGCTGGTGCCGGGGAAATCGCGGGCGACGTGGGACGCCTCGATGGCGGGATTGATGGGCAATTGACGATTGGGTGATTGAGTCATTGACGATTGAATGAACGACGATTGGGTCATTGGAGGTGTTTTTTCATCAGCCAATCGCAATGACTCAATGACCCAATGACTCAATTCCTTGAATTTCCCAACACCGCATCCGCCGGCATCCCCGCCTTGAGCACCTGGTCGCGGTTCTCGAGCTCGATCTTGACGCGATAGACCAGCTTGACGCGTTCATCCTGGGTTTGAATGTTTTTCGGCGTGAACTCGGCCTTCTCGGAAATGAAGCTCACCTTGCCGGGGAACGGCCGCGTCGGGAACGAGTCGACGGTCACCTGCGCCGGCATCCCCAATGAAACGCGGCCGAGGTCGCGCTCGCCAATGTAGAGGTTCAGCCACGGGCGCGTCAGGTCGCCAAGCGTGATAACCGAGGCGCCGGGCAGGGCGCTCTCGCCCGCCTCGCGATTCTTCGACAGCACGCGGCCCGCGATCGGGGCAAACAGCTTGCAGCGCGAGAGATTCAGCTCGGCGAGCTCCAACGCCTTCTCCGCCTCGCGCAACATGGCGCGGCCCGCTGCGAGATCCTCGGTACGCGACCCTTCCTGCAGCATCGAGAGCTGCGCGCGCGCCCGGTCGCGCGCTTTCTGTGCGCTGGTGTACGTGTTGGCGACGCGATCGAACTCGTTTTGCGACACAATGTGCGAGTCGTGCAGGGCCTTGGCGCGTTGGAACTCGCGCTGCGCCATCTGCATGTCGGCTTCCGCCGCATCGACGGCGGCCAGCGCCTGATCGATGTCTTGCCCACGCGGCCCCTTCACCAGCAGTTGGTAGCGGGCTTCGGCGGCGGCTTTGGCGGCGGTGGCGCGTTCGACCTGCAACTGGTACTCGCGGTCGTCGAGGCGCGCGATCGGCTCGCCTTTGTCAAGCAGCGCGCCTTCCTCGGCGTAGCGCTCCGCAATGGTCCCAGGCACTTCGAAGGCCACATCGACCTCGGTGATCTCGATAATGCCCGATCCTCTGATGGCGTGGTCGCCGCCTTCACGAACCGCGGTCCACCGCCACCACGCGATGGAAGCAATCGCCAGGACAACGATCAGAATGATGCCGATACGACGCTGCATGTGAGGAACTATTGAATCATTGAGCTATCGGGTCATTGACGATTGGGTCATTGACGAATTGGGGAATCGGAGAGCGTTTCAAGTCTGGAGTCGTTGAGCCAGTGCAGGGCAATCGTCAATGACCCACTGATCCAACCGTCAATTTCAGCAGTTAAGTTGCGGCCTCGATCTCCAGTGTATGGTCACGGAACTGTGCTGCGCGCTCGACGATGAGCTGGGGATATGTGTAGTAGTACTCGCCGCCCAGCCGCAAGAAAGAGTCCGCGTCGGTTTCCTCAAGGTCCAACTCGTGGATCGCTGCCATGGCGTCGTCACGGGTCTTCGCCGCCAACAATGCATCATAGATGCGCTGGCAATCGGGAATCTGGAAATCCTCACGGCGCGGCAATGGGCTCGTCCGGGCCATGCTCTCCGGATAGAAATGGAGCAAATACCGGAGCGCCTTCAGCTCGTGCCGTTGTTGATCGATGCGCTTGACGCGTTCTGCCATGCAGCGAAGATGCCGTCCCTGCTTCAACCTGTACCCCGTGCGCAGCGGTAGGTAAAGGCAGGCCGCTCGGCTCGGGACGGCCGGCATTCGGTTGCAAGCAGTGACGAGTGACACGTGACGAGTGACCAGTCCCCCCGCCCCTAGAAGCAGTGACGGGTGACGAGTGACCAATCTCCGCCGGCTAGCCGCCTGTCGGACTTGGAAGTGTGCAGCGACCCGATGGGGAGCGGGCCATAGAGGAGACGCCGACCGCAGGTCCTAGAAGCAGTGACGAGTGGCGAGTCCGCCACTCTCTTGAGCTCGTCACTTATCACTCGTCACTGCTTCTAGTATGCTCTGCGCCACGATGAGCGGTCACGCCCACCACAAGCATGATGCCGGACCCGTCGGCTGTGCGGTCATCACGGTTAGCGACACACGCACGGCCGAGACCGATGGGAGCGGCCGGCGCATCCACGAGCTCCTGCGCGATCAGGGGCACCGTGTCGAGCACTACCAGATCGTCAAGGACGAGCCCGAGCAGATCGTTGCGGTTCTGCGCGCCATGCCGGCAACCGTCGAAGTGGTGCTCATCAACGGCGGCACCGGGCTGGCGCGGCGCGATACCACGTACGAAGCGGTGCAGCGGCTGCTCGACAAGGAAATCACGGGCTTCGGCGAGTTGTTCCGCATGCTCAGCTACGAGCAGATCGGCGCCGCCGCAATGCTCAGCCGAGCCACGGCGGGGGTCGCCGGCCGACACGTCCTCTTCTCCATCCCCGGCTCAACGGCCGCCGTCGAGCTGGCCATGACCACGCTGATCTTGCCACAATTGGCGCACGTCGTCGGCCTGGTGCGAGGGTAAGCGCAATGCCGGTAACCATAGCCGCCAGGAGAACAGCAGCGCCCTTTGCCGGCTCGCAAACACCCTCACCCCCTGGCCCCCTCTCCCCAAGTGGGAGAGGGGGAAGACAGGTGTTCCCCTCTCCCACTTGGGGAGAGGGGTTAGGGGTGAGGGTCTTCTGCAGACCGCTTCGAGATCGATAACATGTTGCGCGTGCACCTGCGGTTCTTTGCATCGTTGCGCGAGCGGCTCCGTCGTGGCGAGGCGGAATGCACGCTGGCCGACGGGGCAAGTGTCCAGGACCTGTGGGCGGCGCTATGCGCCGAGTATCCGCAGCTCGTTGAGCTGAGCCCCTCGATATCGTTCGCCGTCAATCAGGAATACGTCTCCCGGGAGCATCGGCTGTCGGACAATGACGAGGTCGCGCTGATTCCCCCGGTGAGCGGAGGTCTTGATGTATGAGATCGTGGAACATCCGATCGATGCCACGGCGGTGACCGTAGCCGTCGCAGACCCGCGGACGGGTGCGACGGTGACCTTTATCGGCACGACACGCGATCACAACGAAGGCCGGCAGGTGACGCGGCTGGAGTACGAGGCCTATCCGGAAATGGCCGTCGCCGAAATGCGCAAGATCGGTGAGACGGCACGCCAGCGCTGGGCCATCGCCCACATGGCCATCGTGCATCGCATCGGCGTGGTACCGATCGGGGAAGCCAGCGTCGTCATTGCCGTGTCCGCCGGGCATCGCCGCGCCGCCTTCGAAGCCTGTCATTTTGCCATCGATCGTCTCAAGGAAGTGGTGCCGATCTGGAAGAAGGAGCATTTCGACGGCGGCGAGGTGTGGATCGGCTCGCAAACGGGGCACCGCTTTGATGAAACCCCGCCGCGCCGCTGAGGTGGTTCCCCTGAAGCGCAGCGCGTAGCCCGGCGTAACCCTTTGGTCCCCTCGCATCACCAGGAAATCGCGTCGGCGATGGCACGTGCGCCAAGGTAAAATGCGCCGCGGGCGAGAAGCAAACGTGGCAATGCTGCCAGCCCTCGCAAAAGAGCTAGACAAACTGTCACATCCGATGCCGCTTCGCCGTATGCTTCGTTCGGCCGGTCGTGCTGGAATGGCGCTTGCTTAGACCTTGCCTTGTAGGTTGGTAAACCGTGACTTCTGACATCACCGGACCGCGCCTGCGGCACCTGCTGCGCATGGAGAAGCTGATTGCGCAGTTCCGTTGCGCTGCCGTGCTACTCACCGGCGCGGTTCTCCTCAACGCCTCCCATCGGCTCGATGGGCTCGCGATGCGCGGCCCGCTGATTGCCGCGATGTGGGGCACGGCGTTGATCTATGCCGGCGCGGTGCTCGTGGCCGAGCCGTACCGGCGCCTGCCGGTGATCGCCTGGGAAGTGGTCAGCGGATTTATCGACTGGGGGCTCATCACATTGGCGATTGTGGTGACCGGAATGGAGAACAGCGACCTTTACGTACTTTACTTTCTTTCAGTTTTATCGATCGCCCTGCGCTTCGCCTTGCGCGAGGTCATTGTCGCCGGCGCGGGTACCGTCGCCGTATACTTCGCCTTGGTCATGGCCACGACATCCAACTGGACGACGGCGTTCCAAGTCGCGGGAACGCATATGGGTTATATCCTCCTCTTTGCCGTTGGGAGCGGCGTTTTGGCGCGCGAGGCGAAGCGACAGCTGCGCGCCCGGCTCAAGGGCGAGGCGCGCCGCCGCGCGGTGGAAGAAGTCACCGCAACCGTGAGCCACGATCTCCGCAATCCACTGGCCGCGATTACCGGCCTGGTCGAGATCCTGCTGGACGCCGCACCTGAGAACCTGTCGGTCGACCAACGGGTGTTGCTACATCGCATTGATGCCAACGCCCAGCAAATGAACAACCTGGTGAGCAATCTGGTCGATGCGGCGCTGTTCGAGCGCGGCCAGCAACGCTTTCGGCCGGTGCCGCTCGACCTCAACGTCGTCGTACGGCATGTGGTCGAAGCGCAGGCGCATCAAGCGGAGGTCAAGCAGATCGGGCTTGTCCTCGATCTGTGCTCGGGGTTGCCGCCTGCCAATCTCGATAGTGGCATGATCGAGCGACTGGTCGCCAATCTGTTGCACAATGCCGTCAAGTTTACACCCGAGAACGGCGCCGTCCGTATCTCGACCCGGCGTCGGGGAGCACACCTCTACGTCGAGGTGTGGAACAGCGGCGCCCACATTCCGCCCGCCTTGCGGATCACGATCTTCGAGAAGTTTGTCCGTCACGATGACAGCCGTGGCGTTGGTCTGGGGCTCTTCATCTGCAAATCGATCGTGGCGCTCCATGGCGGCACGATCAGTGTCCGCAATGTCTCCGGTGGCGGCGTCGCCTTCGTCGCTGGGTTCCCGGTGTTGATGCCCGATGTACGTTCACGAACGCCAACCGCCGCGGCTACCTGGCAGCCGGGTCGGCACATCGGCGCCTTTGGGTAGGCTTGAAGTGAGCGGCACGGCCATTCCGCCAACGCGACCACCGAGCCCTCACGCACTACCCTCTTGATCGGCAACCGGCAGTTGGTGTTCAATCGCCACATGCCATACGCCGAGGGACGGACCTTCTTCGACGCCGACTCGCATCTGATGGAGCTGCCGGAGTGGCTCCCATCGTACGCCGATCCGGCCTTCCGCGAGCGCATCACGCCCTACTCGCTCGGCAGCACGGGAACCAATGACCGCGTGCGCGCCATGATCGAACGCGGCACCCGGCGCGCTGGCGTGCCCAGCGAACGGCCGGGGCACGAAGCCGAGTTGCTGACGCGCAAGAGTTGGGACGCCTACGGTGCGTTCCATACCGAAGACCGCTCGCGCGCGCTCGATCTACTCGGCTACCGGCGACAGCTGCTGTTCTCGACCTTCGCACCCGGACAGGCGGAGTTCGTCAAGGATCTTGATCTCAGCTACGCCGCGGCGCGCGCGTTGACCCGCGGGATGATCGATTTCTGCGCTCGCGACCCGCGTCTGTTGCCGGTAACGTTCGTACCACTCTACGATCCTGAACGGGCAATTGCCGAGGTCCGGTTCGCGCTCGACGCCGGCATCAAAGGCGTGACGATTCCGCCCATTCCACCGACGACACACTCGATCACGCATCCGGTCTTGCACCCGCTTTACGCGCTGCTCGAGGAGCGTGGCGTGCCGTTGCTCTTTCACGTCGAGGGTGACGCGCCGCGCAAAGTGGCCAGGGGCTTTACGAAAAACGGCTGGGAAGGGCAAACCGACTTCCACGGCGGCGGCGAGAATTTCACCGGCCTGTTGTATATGGCCGTGAGCCAGTGGGTTGAAATCGCGCTGGCGGCACTGATCTTTGATCAGGTGCTGCAGAAGTTCCCAAAGCTCAAGGTCGGGGTGATCGAGCTCGGCGCGGTGTGGGTACCGGCGTGGCTGGAGCGCCTGGAGATCGTCATGGACACTTTCGGCCGCACCGAGAGCCGCATTCGCGATTTGCAGATGCGGCCGGTGGATTTCGTGCGCCGCCAGCTACGGATCACTCCCTACCCAACGGAAGACGTTGGCCGCTTGATCGAACGCTGCGGCGCCGAGCTGTTCATGTTCTCCTCCGACTACCCACACGTCGAAGGCGGCCGCAACCCGATCAAGCGCTTCGAGGCGTCGCTCTTCGCTCGCACCGAGGCCGAGAAGACGGCCTTCTATAGTGGGAATTTTGCGGAACTCATGGGACAGTGATCAGTGACGAGTGACGAGTTGAAGAGGGAAAGGTTTCATTCCCGCATCTTGCTCGTCACTTGTCACTCGTCACTTGTCACTGATCTCCCGCCAGCATCGAGCGCGCAATCTGCGAGATCTTAATCTCATCGGTGCCGCCATAAATCTGCAGCACCTTGGCGTCGCGGCACAATTGCTCCACGCCGTATTCGGCCATGTACCCGTTACCGCCGAACAGCTGGACCGCTTCGAGACAGACGTCCATCGTTGCCTGCGCGGCGTAGAGCTTGCCGGCCGAGGCTTCGGCGAACGACGGCTGTTTCCCGGCGGCCGCCATCTCGATGTAGCGGAAGAGCATGTTGCGGATGTTGGTCCGCGCCACTTCCATCTTGGCGAGCTTGAGCTGGATGAGTTGGAACTCGCCGATCGGTTTGCCGAACTGGACGCGGGTGCGGGCGTACTCGACACATAGCTGGATACAACGTTCGACCATGCCGTAGGCCATGGCAACGACGCCGGAACGTTCAGTGCCAAAGGTCGCCTTCGCCCCTTCGCGTCCACCGTAGGCATCTTCACTTTCTCCCACCAGGCGATCCTTGCCGACGCGGACATTGTCGAGAAACAGCTCGCCGGTCGGCGACGAGTGCATGCCCATTTTGCGCAAGGGCTTTGATTGCTCCAGCCCTTCGGTGCCTGTATCCAGGATGAAGCTGACGATCTTGCGTGCCCGCGCCTCGCTCTTCCCGTCGTCGAGCTTGCAGATGAAGACGATGGTGTCGGCATAGGGGCCGTTGGTGATGAAGGTCTTCTGACCGTTCAGAACATAGAAATCGCCGTCGCGGCGGGCGGTGGCCTTCATGGAACCGAACGCATCCGACCCCGATCCGGGCTCGGTGATGGCCCAGGCACCGATCTTTTCCAAGGTGAGCAATGGCAACGCCCAGCGATCCTTCTGTGCCCACGTGCCCTTGGACATGATCGCACTGGCGGTGAGCCCCATGCTGACGCCCATCGCGGTGACCATGCCCGGGCAGTACTTGGAGAGCTCGATGATCGGAATGAGCTGCAGCGCCGCGCCGTCCGTGCCCATCCCCGCAGCGTGTTCCGATTTCGCGGGCTTGTCGCCGGCACGTTGCGCGCGCTGCTTCAGCGCCTCGTAACGCATGCGCGCCGCCTCGGCGATCCCAAAGGCGCTCGCCAGCTTGCGCATGGTGTCGTACGGCGGCAGGTCGCCGTGCTCCAGCTGTTCGAGGTTGGGGATGATCTCGGCGTCGATGAACCGGCGCACCATATCTCGGATCATCAACTGCTGCTCGTTCCATTCGATCATGTGTGGGGCACCCCCTTGGAAAGATGCAAGGCGCTTAGCTGGGTCTCGCTGGGAACGCAACGGGAGGGCGGGTTCGAAGGGGTTCGGGGTTCGAAGAGAAGTCTCCCGGAGCGGAGTGGGGTGGGTTGTTTGGCAACGGTACTGTGGTCTAGAAAGGTTCGATGGCTTCGTTCATTCGTCCGTTGCCCGCCCTGGAACCGCGCACCGAGGCGTTCTGGCGCGCCTGCCGTGCGGGTCGCCTCGAGTTCACCCGCTGCGTGCCGTGCGACTATCTCATCCATCCGTCGCGGCCCATCTGCCCAAAGTGCCGCGGGCGAAATCTCGATGTGGCACCGGTGGGCGGCCGCGCCCAGGTCCACAGCTTCACGGTCAACCACAAGGCGTGGTACCCGGGGCAGGACGTGCCGTACGTGATCGGCCTCGTGGAGCTGGTCGAGCAAGCCGGGCTGCGGCTGATGACCAACATTGTCAACTGTCCGATCGAGCGCGTGCGCATCGGCATGCCCGTACGCGTGGTGTTCGAGATCCTCAGCGACGACGTGGCGCTGCCGCTGTTTGAGCCGGAGAGCTCACAATGACCGCGCGTGGTGCCGTAGCTGTAGGGTGGGCACGGCCCACCGTCGCTAGCACGAAGGAACGGTGGGCCGTGCCCACCCTACAAGGATTTCCACGTCATGCCTGACCCACTTGAGCGCCGCGCCATCATTTCGGGCGTTGGGCAGTCGGCCATCGGCCGCCGCCTGTTCCGTGACGATCTTGATCTTACCTGCGAAGCGGCTTTGGAGGCGATTGCCGACGCCGGTCTGCAGCCGGACGACATCGACGGCATCGCGTGTTACCCGGGCCCGGTGCAAGGCGGACCAGGATTCGCCGGACCGGGCATCTACGACGTGCAAGACGCGTTGGGCATCGACGTCCGCTGGCACGTGTCGGGGCTGGAAGGTCCGGCGCAAATTTCGCCGATCATCCACGCCACGCTCGCGGTGGCCGCCGGGTTGTGTCGTCATGCCTTGGTGTATCGCACCGTGACGGAAGCCAGTGCCGCCGCCGACACCGGCCGGCGCGGCATCGGTGCCGGGTCGCTGGAGATCGGCGGCTTCACGGCGTTCTTCATTCCGTTCGGCGCGATGTCGGCGGCCAACTGGCTGGCGCTCTACGCGCAGCGGCACATGCACGAGTTTGGCACCAAGAAAGAGCATCTCGGCATTATCGCAACCACGGCACGGCGGCATGCGGCGTTCAACCCGAAGGCCGTCTATCGCGAACCCATGAGCATGGCCGACTACCTCAACGCGCGTCTGATCAGTGAGCCGTTCGGGCTCTTCGACTGCGACGCCCCGGTCGACGGCTCGACGGCGGTGGTGGTCTCGAGCGCGGACGTCGCCCACGACCTTCCCAAACCAGCGGTGCGCTTCAACGCCGTCGGCACGGCGATGCGCAAGCGCCCGCTGTGGGATCAATGGGAAGACATCACGACGATGGCGGCACGCGACGCGGCGGCACATCTGTGGTCGCGCACCGATCTCAAACCGTCGGACGTCGACACCGCGCAGCTCTACGACGGCTTCTCGTTCCTGACGCTGGCGTGGCTCGAAGCCCTGGGCTTCTGCAAGCGCGGCGAGAGTGGGCCGTTCGTCGAAAACGGCCGCATCGCCCTCGGCGGCGAGCTGCCGCTGAACACCTGGGGCGGGCAGCTCTCGGGCGGCCGCCTGCACGGTTTCGGATTCGTCGCTGAAGCCGTCCGCCAACTGCGCGGCGAGTGCGGTGAGCGCCAGGTGCCGAGCTGCGAGGTCGCGGTGGTCGGGGTGGGCGGTGGGCCGGTCGCTGGGTGTTTGCTGCTGACGCGGTAGTGGCTTACGGGCGGCTCCGCGTCTGGATACGCACGCGGTAGAGGCGCTCGGTGAAGCCGCCTTCGTTTTCAAAAGCCGCGGCTTGCGCCGCCAGTTGGCGGTCGAGCAAGTGGCAGCAGAGGTTCAAAAGCGAGAGCGCCGCATTGGCCACCAGCTCAGCCGAGGACGGGCACGGACGAGCACGGACTGGCACGGACAGAGTTGGTGTCACTGATTTTGTCCGTGGGTGTCGGTGCTCATCCGTGTTCGTCCGTTGCCTGTGCCGCTCTTCCTCCACCCAGACGCGCACGTCATCCAGAGTTGCGCAGCGCGTCGCCTTGAAGCGCCGCAAGGCCGGATGGTCCGCCGGCCATGGCGAGCGCCCGCGGTGCCGCAGGAAGTCTTCGTAGTCCAGACGCAGCTCCTCGAGGCTCGCCCGCGCTACGTTCGTCAGCCGCAGCTCGGTTTTCTTCGAAGTCCCCGAGGCCTGACTGCCCTCGGCGATGTTCTGCACGCCGCTACGCGCGGCCTGCTCCATCTGATCACGCGTGCGGCTGCGGCGGTCGATGTAGCGGTCGCAGAACCGCACGGTCAGGTCATAGACCAGTTGCGCAACCTGGAAGCTTTTCAGCTTCCGGTAGCCGCCATGAGCGGGGATGAGCGTACCATCGTCCACTACCCGGTCTTGTTATCACAAGTCGAGCGCATAGTATACAAAACTATTAAATCATATTTATACTTGCAGAAATCATTTGCGCGTCGGCACGTCTCCCACCTTCTCCCCGCCGAGGTCGCTGCCCGGATCGAGGCAGAGCAGGCGTACGCGGCCCGTCGCAATGATGCGCTCCTGTTCGTCGCGCGCCGTGGCTTCCCACACCTGCGTACGACGGCCGCGCGTCAGCGGCGTCGCGGTCACCCGGACGCGCCCGGCGCGCGCGGCGCGGATGAAGCTGGTGTGGTTCTCGACGCCGACGACGCTCTGGCCCCGCGCCATGGCGTCGATCCCGGCGCCGGTCGAGCACGTGGTCTCGATCGCGGCGCAATGGACCCCACCGTGCACGATGCCGTACGCCTGCAGGTGCCTCGCCTCGATCTCATACTCGAGCACCACCTCGTCGCGCGACGCGCGCACGAAATGGAAGTTCATCGCCGTATCAAAGCCGGCACTCCAATCGCCACTGAGCTGTGCGACCTCTTGTTGCCAATCCTTTGCCATCGAAAGAAACTACAACGCCGTCACGGTTGATCCAAGCATGATGGCTGTGTTAGCCGGAAGAACCGTGAATCGTGTTCGTGCTCGTGTTCGTGAGGAGGAGACGGTTTCCCTCTGCCGTCCCTGCGGCGAGGCGAGCGGCAAGCTCTCATCTTTACGAACACGAACCCGAGCACGTCTTTTCCCGAAGGAGGAATAGCTGCCATGTGGAATCTTGCCGACTGTCTGGACGAAATCGCCACGATTCGTGGAGACGCTGAAGCGCTCGTACAAGGGCCGCGCGTGCTGTCGTGGAAAGACGTCGAGCGACGCGCCTCAAACCTGGCGACGTGGATGCTCGAACAAGGGGCGACCCGCCAAGGCAAAGTGGCCATCTACACTTACAACCATCCGGCATACATGGAAGCCGTCTATGCCGCGTTCAAGGCCGCGCTGGTGCCCGTCAACGTCAACTATCGCTACCGCGAGGACGAGCTGCGCTACCTGCTCGACAACGCCGACGCGGAAATCGTCGTCGTGCATCAGGACTTCGTCGACTTGCTGGCCACGGTGATCGACGGGTTACCCAAGATCAAAGGGGTGCTCGCCGTCACCGAGTCTCGCGGCGCCGTGTTGCCGCGCTTCGCGCAGGACTACGAGACCGTCGCCGAAACGGCGCGGCCGCGGCGCGACGTGCCCCGCGCCGGCGACGACATGATGTTCCTTTACACCGGCGGCACCACCGGCATGCCGAAAGGGGTGATGTGGCGGCAAGAGGACCTGTACCACCGCTTCGCCGGCGGCGGCCTTGGGCCGGCCCCCGCGGACATGCCGGCATTCGTGGAGTACGTGCAGTCGACGCCGATGCGCCTGCGCACACTCATCGGTCCGCCGCTCATGCACGGCACCGGCTGGTTCACCGCCATGATCGCGTGGTTGACCGGCGGCACCGTAATCATGCTCGATGACCCCAAAACCTTCGATCCGACACACCTGTGGGAGGTGGTGGCACGCACTCGGCCAACAGCCATCACCATTGTCGGCGACTCGTTTGCCAAACCGATGGTCCGCGCGCTGGAAGAATTGCAGGGCCGTTACGACCTCTCGTCGGTCGCCATGATCGCGTCGTCCGGCGTGATGTGGAGTCTGGAAGTAAAGCAGCAACTGCTCGAGCACAACCCGCACATGATGCTCATCGACGCCTTCAGCTCGTCGGAGGCCGTCGGCATGGGCATGTCGATTACCACCAAGGACGGCGCGTCGTCGACCGCGAAATTCCAACTTGGCGACAAGACCCGACTGTTCGACGAGCACCTCACCGTGCTCGAGACCCAGCCGGGCACCAAGGGCTTGATCGGCGTCGGCGGTCCGCAGCCCGTCGGCTACTACAAGGATCCGGAGAAGAGCGCGCGGACGTTCGTGGAGACCCCGCACGGCCGCTTTTCCGTTCCGGGCGATTGGGCGGTCGTGAACGACGACGGGCTCACGCTGACAGTGCTCGGCCGCGGCTCGGTGTGCATCAATACCGGCGGCGAAAAGGTCTTTCCAGAAGAGGTCGAAGAAGTCATCAAGCGGTTCCCAAACGTCAAGGACGCCGTGGTTGTCGGCGTGCCCGATGAGAAGTGGGGCGAAGCCATTACCGCTGTGGTGTCAGCCACCAGCGGCCGCATCGATGGCAGCGCCCTGCGGCAATTCGTGAAGGAACGCCTCGCCGCGTACAAGGCGCCGAAGCATGTCGTCGGCGTCGACGAGGTCTACCGTTCGCCCTCGGGCAAAGCCGATTTCAAGCGCACCCGACAAGTGGCCATGCAGGCCTTGGGGATCGAGCCACAATAGACTGTTGGACTGAGCAGCCTCGAGCGACCAACGAGAGCGGCTACATTTCAGTTATGACCCGGCTCCTTGCCGGTGGCGAGATCGACGACCCGCGGCAAGCGCGGATCGGGAGGGTTGGCTTTGACGTCGGCGAGCACGCGCATTGCTTCCGGGGTGGCAATTTCGCGCAAGCCGAACACCGCGGCCACCTGCGCGTCGTAGGAGCCCTGTTTGAACTGTTGCGCCAGCACTTCCATCGCCGCCGGGGAGCCGATGGTTCCGAGCGCCCGCCCCGCGGCGTAGACGACGCGCGTATCGTGCAGACTGAGCAGTGGCTCGATGTGCGGCAGCGCGTCGCTGCCCAGTTTCCCGAGCTGGTCCACCGCGGCGATACGCACCGCCGAGCTGCCCTCATGCAGCGCCAGCTGCGACAGCGTGCTGATGGCGTCGCGCCGGAGCTCCGCGTCCTTGCTGCGTGCGGCGAGGGTGGCGAGCGCGTCGACTCCCGCCAGCCGTTGGTCGTCCGAACCGCCTTTGAGATCGTTCTGCAATTGCGCGATGGGCACGCTGCCGCCAAGCGCCACGATCGTGCGATCCACAAATGGGGCGAGAGCGGCATCGTGAACCGACTGCAGGATCGGCAGCACTGCAGTGACACGTTGATCGGCCAGGAGCGTCAGCACTCCGCGGCGCCGGTCGAGCGGGATGGCGGTATCACGCAAGAGCACCCCGATCCGGTCGTACCCCGCGCTCTCCAGCGCCGCACCGAGCTCGACAGTCGTACCGAGCTCGGCGAGGGCGTCCCTGCCGAGCCGAACATCACCGATGTGATCAAGCAGCAGCTGCACGCGCTTTGTCGTACGCTCATCTGGCGACAGTGGGCGGAGCGCCAGCCACTGTCGAGCCACGGGTGCCACCGATGGATCCATGATGGGGTGCTCACGTTTCGCAAATTGGTAGTACGGTCCGGCAGTGAGCACGGCTCGGTACGCCGAGTAGTGCGGCATCGCCGTCAACACACACAGCCCACTGGCCCCGGTGGCAACCGCCGGGACGTCACTGGGAAACAAGAGTTCCTGAACGACCGCCGGGGACGATTCCGGGGGCGGCACATCACCCTTCAACACATCGCCGGTGCGGACGTGAAAGAGCACCAGCGGCGATCCGGACGGGCGGTCCACCTGCACAACCTGACACATCGATACCACCGCCGCGGCGTCGAGCGCCCCAAAGAAATTCTCTACGGGCAGCGCGTGCGCGCTGACCGCGACGAGCAGCAGCGGTGCGAGCAACGCCGCACCGCTGCTGACTCGACGGAAGAACGTCATGGCTGTGACATCGGTGGATCGAAGCGTCCGTTGCCGTTCACATCAAGAAAGATGGGATTGGTGTAGGCCAGAGCGGTCACCCCACCTTCGCCGAGATTCCCATCCAGCAACTGATCGAGCGTCGTGTTCGTTTGCGCGTTGATATCCTCCGGGTTCATCGGCCAGATCGGCTTCGACACGCCATCCGTACCACGCACGACCACGACGACCCACGCATCCGCCGGCAGGTGCAGCGTCTGCGAGATGTCCGCTTCGAAGCGTGAGGCCCCTGCGATTGCCGGGTTCACGTTGACCGTCTGTACGGCAAAGTCGGTTCCCCGAACCTGGCGGACGCTCGGACTGACGGCGTAACTGGGTACGGTGATGCCGTGGTAGTTCGTGTCCGGGACGGTCGTGGGCACGGTGTTGACGTAGAACTCGACCGTATCGAATTCCGCCCATGTCGGGCTCTCGACGTGGAGGTGGACCGTGGCGGCTCCCTGCGTCGCTTTCACCAGCTTCGGCAAGCCGAGAGCGAGCCCGCCGACTTCGCCGGCGTCGCCCTCGACGGTCACGCGGACAAACGGCGCGTTGCTGCCGATGACACGCCCGTCGTTGACGTTGTGCGCCAGCTCGGCATCGTTCAGCTGCCCGGGTGCATCGCTCGACGAGGCCACGAAGTTACGTGGACCACCGGCCTGGATGGCCGCCGTCGTATGCGTATCGGAGTCGGACGTGCCCGTCTTCACGATTCCCTGATTGAGCAAGTTGAACCAGTCACCCAGGTTTGCGTCGAGCAGCAGCGCGGTTTGTTGACGGCTGCCCTCGATCCACAGCTCCAACGACGTGTAGCCGTCATCGTACAGATTGGTGATCGCCGGGTTCTGTCGCACGCTTGCCGGGTCGGTGAAGGACTGCGGTGGATGCAGCGCGGTGTCGACGCCGGCCAGCGCGAAAAATCCCAGGGTGGAGCTATTGAAGTGATTGATCTGCTTGACGCTGTCGGCCGGCCCGGACGCGAAGATCTCGGCCGGCGATAAGTCGTAGCTGCCGAGCGCGGGATAGTCGGCCCCGACGGCAACCCCGGTGCGGCCCCAGTCGAGCGCACCGCCGGTGATGCTATTGGGATCTGCCGCCAGCGGCCACATATTGAAATGCCCCAGGTCGAAGGTGGTGACCTCTTCGCTGACGACGAACCCCACATGATCCAGCGCTCCCAGCCGCACGAGGTCGGGATGCAAATCGGTGCGGAAGTCGTGATCGCTGGCGACGAAGTAGTCCACGCCTTCGGCGAGCATCGTCACGATGCGTTCCTCCTTGGTGACGTCCGAATCAGGGCTGTTGATCATGTGCACATGGTAGTCCGCCGACACGAATCCCGCCGTATCGATGACATGCGCCAGTTGCGCCGTGACCGAGGTTTGCGCGCCACTGGTGATGGTCACCCGCTGCGTCACCGCCGAGTACTCCGGCCCATGGCTAACGACGACGCCGTACTCGCCGGGCTGCAGCGGAAACGCGCGCGTGTCGCCGTCGAGGTCGGCGAAGGCAACGAAGGGGACGCCGAAAATGACCGCGCCTTGCTGTTTGGTGTCGCTGCCGAACACAAATCCACCCAACTTGAAACCCGCGACGTTTTGCGTCGACGTCGGATCCGGGCTCTGGTCGAAGCCGACGATCGAGACCTTGGCGGCCAGAGGCGCGCCGTCTTGATCGGTCACCGTGACCCGCAGGCTGCCGCTATCCGGCAGCGCGATGTCCTGCGTGACGCTGCCGTCGGCGCTGACCGTAATCGGATACACCTGCGGCGTCGTGGTGCCGGAGTCGTACGGGTACCCGTTCAGCTTGGCCATCAGCTTGTAGTTGCCCGGAGCCAGCGTGCCGGCATACTGCCCGTCGGCGTCGGTGCGCAAGGCATCGAGAATGTTGAACGCCGCGCCACTCTGGCCCGGCGTTCTGACCACCGACACGACGGCACCGGCCGCCGCGCGACCGGCGACGGTTACCCGCCCGCGCACGGTGCCGGTGCTCAGCCCCAGCGCACGGTTCTGGATGTCTTCGATCGAGCCGATGTCACCGGTGCCGACGATGAAGAGACGCTCGAAGGAGTTCGTGCTGCCGGGCTCGATCGCCAGCGCGCCCGGTGTTTGGAACAGCAACACGCTGATCAGGTCTTGGCCGGACAGATACGCCGTCACACCAGACTGGGTGAAGCCGGAAGAGGGCTGCTTGATCGGGATGACGCCGTAGGACACCCCCGTAGCGTGCCCGACCCCGGCGTACGCGAGAAACGGCAGTTTGGGCCGCAAGATCACTTCACCGAAACCGACGCCCGGTACGAAGAAATCAAGCTCGCCGCTGCCGTTGACGAAATCGCCGACGTACAGATTGAGCGTGTCCGGCCCCGTGTTCTTGATCGTCGTGACGATGCGCACGAACTCGTCATTGGGCGCGAGTGAATAGTCGGTGACGATCTCGACCGGAATGTCCTTGTCTTGAGCGGGCTCCGGAATTCCGCCAACCCCGACGGAGCGGATCGCGTTGGTCGGGTCGATCGCGTCGAGCAGATCATCGACGCCGGTGGTGCGCAGCAGCGCCGGTTCGCCGTTGCTGCCATCGTTGATCACCTCGATCTGCTGCACATTCACCGTCGACGAGACATTGATGAGCGGCGTCATTGCCTCGAAGCTGTCGCGATCCGGATCACCGGGGGCGCGTACACGGTCGGCATCGATGATGTTCCCGCCGTAGCTCAGCAGGAAGTCGAATTGCCGCGGGATGCCGCGAATGGCGTCACTGTCGCGAATGACGATGCGGATCTTGTCATTGGCGATCAGATAGTCGCCAACGCGGCCGCGGGCGAGCGGACCGCCGATCAGCTCGTCGGCGCTGGTGATGCGTGTGGCGTGCGCAAACGACTGCGGCGAGGGGGTTCCGGTCGGCGTCGGGGTGGCTGAATTCGCCGGGCATGCACCGAGCGCATTGTTGACCGCCATGATGATCTCGTTGATCGTGATGTCCCCGCTGTTGTCGCCGTCGCCGGCCGGGCAACCCGAGATCGGCGCAGCGCCCAGGTCGATGTTGACCATCGTAATGAGCTCATTGACGGTCACATCGCCGCCGCCATCGCAGTCTCCGACGCATGCGGCACTGCTGCGCAGCGGCAGCGCGCCGATGCTCGCTACGAGCATCAGCAGCGGCGGCAGAGACCCCAGCATCCATCGTATCAATCTATTCCCCGTTATCATCGTGCGTGCCCCTTTCAGCACACACATACCTATAGAACCACCGGCGATTTGCCTAGCACTTTGTCGGACTTGGAAGTGCACAGCGACCCAACGGGGAGCGGCCCATAGAAAAGACGCCGGCCGCGGGCCCCGCAGGTCTCAGCGGTTGCCCTCGCCGCTGTATACGCCGCGGCGCGGCTCGTCGGTGTATTGCGGCTGGCGGCCTTCGCCGAAGGCGGTGATCGCCTCGGGGAGATTGTCGGTCATGCCCAGCATGATCTGGTTGCGATCCTCGAGCTCGATGGCGGCGGCGAGACTGGTGTTCTCCAGGTTCGCCCAGATGACCTGCTTGGTCATCTGAATGCCGTACGGGCTGTACTGGCACATGCCCGTGGCCATCTCGAGAGCGCGGTCGAGGATCTCGGCATCGGGGACGACCCGCGACACCAGACCCATGCGCAACGCCTCGGCGGCGTCGATGCGTCGCCCGGTGAAGAGGATGTCGCTGGCGTGCGCGGCGCCGATGAGACGCGGCAGCAGCCAGCTGGCGCCGAGCTCGGTGCTGGTCAGCCCGTTGACGATGCCGGTCGCATTGAACACCGCGGACTCGGAGGCGATGCGCAGGTCGGCGCCGAGGCTCAGGCACATTCCGCCGCCGAAGGCGACGCCGTTGATGGCCGCGATGATCGGCTGCGGAATGTGGCGCATGATCGGGATGAGCTGTGAATAGATGCGGATCGCGCGCGGTCCGATGCGTGGAATCGTCAGCCCGTCGATGTTGGGGATCATCGAGTGATCCTTCAGGTCGAGCCCCGAGCAGAACGCCCGGCCCGCGCCGGTGAGCACGACGATCCGGCACTCGTTGTCGCGGGCAACGTGATCGAGCGCGCTCTTCAGCTCGAGGCACAAATCGATCGACATGGCGTTGAGCCGTTCCGGCCGATTGAGGCGGATCACGGTGACGTGCGGCCGCGCTTGTTCGAGCGTGACATTTGGCATCTGTGGACCTCCACGAGAGACGTTCGGCACCTTCTATAGTCGACACCATTGTGCGCCGCCATGTGCGCTGCGCATCTCGTTTCCGAGCGGACGCGACCAATGACCGCCACCCACGATGAGAATCAAGAAGACACAAGGATAAGGGCTTCATCTTCACTTTCGTGATTTCGAAGTTTCGCGCTTTCGTGATTCTCTGGGCGGTGGCTCCGCCCCGCGCAACAGTGCATAATCCGCCGCAGCCGCGCGAGAAAGGACGAACCCATGGCCATTGATTTTACATTCCCCCCCGAGATCGAAGCGCTGCGCCTGAAGGTGCGCGAGTTCATCGAACAGGTCGTGCGTCCCGCCGAGCAACGCATCGCCGAGCACAAGGATGACCGGCGCTTCTTGATCAAGTCGATCATCGAAATGCGCATCGCCGCCAAGGACTGGGGTCTGTGGTTGCCGCACATGCCCAAAGAGCTTGGCGGCATGGGACTGGGCCACGTCGCCATGGCTAGCGTCTCGGCGGAAGCGGCAAAGTCGGTCTTCGGACCGTTCGCGCTCAACGCCCAGGCGCCCGACGAAGGCAACATGCACACGCTGCTGCATTGGGCCAACGACGCGCAGAAGGAAAAGTATCTGAAGCCGTTGTGCGAGGGCTTTGCGCGTTCCTGCTTCGCGATGACCGAGCCGGAAGTCGCCGGTTCCGATCCGACGCTGATCCAGACGCGTGCCGTGCTGGATGGCGATTCCTGGGTCGTCAACGGCCACAAGTGGTTCATCTCCGGAGCCAGCGGCGCGCAGTTCGCCATCCTGATCGCGCGTACCGAGGACAATCCCGAGATTCCGCAAGCGGCGAACTCGGCGTTCCTCGTCGACCTGCCGTCGCCGGGGTGGACGGTCGTGCGCGACGTCGTCACCATGGCCGGGCATCACAACCATGCGGAGATCCGCATCGAAAACCTGCGCGTGCCGCGCGCCAACCTGATCGGCGAACCAGGCCAGGGCCACCTCCTCGGCCAGGCGCGGCTGGGCCCGGCACGCTTGGCGCACTGCATGCGCTGGATCGGACAGGCCGAGGTGGCGCTCGACATGATGGTCGACCGCTCCCTCAACCGCTTCGCCCACGGTTCACTGCTCGCCGAGAAGCAAGGCATCCAATGGATGATCGCCGACTCGGCGATGGAGCTGTACCAGTGCAAGCTCATGGTGCTGCACGCCGCCTACCGCATCGACCGCAAGGAAGACTTCCGCAGTGAGGTGTCGATGGCCAAGCACTTCGTCGCCAACGCGCTCAACCGCATCATCGACCGCGCCATCCAGGTGCACGGCGCCCTCGGCTATTCCACCGACACGCCGCTGGCGATGATGGCCCAACAAGCTCGCTGGGCACGCTTCGCCGATGGCGCCGACGAAGTGCATCAGTGGCGCATCGCGCAGCGCACGATCGACGCGTACAAGAAACACAAGAGCACGAAGACGGCGACCGGGAATCTGCCCTTGTAGCGAGGAAGAGGCGGCTCTCGGGGTCACCATCGACAGACCACTTCTCGTCCCTCGGCTACGGCGCATGTTGTTGAATGGAATTATTGATGGTAGGTTTCATACCATGAAAACAACCATGGATTCCGCCGGGCGGCTCGTAATTCCCGGCGAGATACGACGCGAGGCTGGCTTGAAGCCGGGGGCGCCGCTCGAGGTGCGCTGGCGAGACGGGCGGGTCGAGATCGAGCCCGCGCCGATGCCGGTGAAGCTCGTGCGCCAGGGCCGGCTTCTGGTCGCCGTCCCGGACGGAAAGACAAGTCCCCTGCAAGCAGAGACGGTGGAGCGGACCCGTCGAATCCTGCGGCGTGAGCGCCGCGGGCACGAGTAACGGCCGCGTGTCGGGATTCGTCCCCGATACGAGCTGCATGGTGGCGGCCGTGTGTGCGTGGCACGAGCATCATCCCCCGGCCGCAGCGGAGCTCAACCGGCGACTTGGCTCCAGGGAGCCGATGATCGTAGCTGCGCCGGCGCTGGTCGAGGCGTACGCCGTGTTGACACGCCTTCCGTCGCCCCATCGTCTCTCGGCGACGGATGCCCTGGCTGTGCTGGAAGCGAATTTCCTGCGCTCCGGAAGCTTGATGGCCCTTGATGCGGCGTCCTACCGCAGCCTCCTGCGGCAAGCACCGGATGACGGGATTGCGGGCGGGCGCACCTACGATGCGGTGATTGCTCGCTGTGCCGTGAGAGCCAAGGCGTCCACCCTGCTCACGTTCAACGAGCGCCATTTCCATGCACTCCTGCTAGCGGGGATCGACCTCGTCGTACCCGGTTCGTCGGTCGCATCTTGACCGCGCGCCAACGTGCTCAACCGCGCGGCGGGGGTCGACATTGCCGGCACCGATGTACTAAGCGGTGGCATGCGCTCAGTCATCCTGGCTTGCCTGGTTGGAGGAATCGTCGCGTCAGGTCCGTACCGGCGGATGGCATTCGCAGCGCCGCCCGTCGTGCTGGTCGACGAAGCACACGGTGAGAAATTCCTCATCGAAGGCACCGGCAAGCTCGACCTGTCGAAATTGGGTGCCGCATTTCGTGCGGTTGGTGCGCAGGTCGAGTCGAACAAGAAAGAGCTCACGGACGACCGCCTGGCGCACGTCGATGGCCTGGTCGTCTCCGGGGCGTTCAAAGCGTTCACCGACGCCGAGATCGACGCGGTCATGCACTTCCTCGAACGCGGCGGACGGCTGGTGGTGATGTTGCACATTCCCTTCCCGCTGACGCCGCTGCTGCGCCGGCTGCACGTCGACTTCTCGAACGGCGTCATCCACGAGCGCGCGCACGTCATCGGCGACGATCCGATCAATTTCCAGGTGACCGACTTGAGCCCACACGCGCTGACGCGCAATGTCGATGCGCTTGCCGTCTTCGGCGCGTGGGCGCTGATGAATGAGGACAAAGACGCCACGATCATCGCGCGTACCGGCCCCACCGCATGGGTCGATCTCAACGGCAACAACCAGCTCGACAAGGGAGATGCCGTCCAATCCTTCGGCGTCGCCGTCGCCGGCCAGGCGGGACGCGGGCAGTTCGTCGTCTTCGGCGACGACGCGATCTTTCAAAATGAGTTTCTAACCAAGGACAACGCCGTGCTGGCCAAGAATCTCGCTTGCTGGCTGGCGCGCACGACCTGCCAAGCGGGCGGATCGACGTGAGCCGCGGCGCGACGGTAGCGCGATTCAGCGGCGGCTCAAGATCAACTTGGCGATGGTTTGCAGCTGGATGTTTGACGTGCCCTCGTAGATCGAGCCGACTTTGGCGTCACGATAGTATTTCTCGGCCGGGAAATCCGCGGTGAAGCCGGCGCCGCCGAACAGCTCGACGCAGACGCTCGCGATGCGCTCGGCGGCGCGGGAAGCAAACAGCTTGGCCATGGCCGCTTCCTTGAGGAACGGCCGGCGTGCCAGCTTGAGCCGCGCCGCGTTGTAGACCAAGAGCCGCGCCGCTTCGAGCTGCGTGGCCAACTCGGCATACTGGAACTGTACCGCTTGAAAGTCGGCGACGGCGCGGCCGAACTGGCGGCGCTCGCGGATGTATGCCCCGGCGTGCTCCAAGGCGCCGCGGGCCAGCCCGATCATCTGCGCGCCGATACCGATGCGGCCTTCGTTGAGCGCTTCGATGGCGTACTTGTACCCCTTGCCGACCTCGCCGAAGACGTTGGCGCGCGGCACGACGCAGTCGTCGAGATGCAACACCACGGTCGATGATGCCCGGATGCCGAGCTTGTCCTCTCGACGGCCAACCGCAAAGCCCGGCGACTCGCGCTCGACCAGGAACGCCGTGATGCCCTTGTAGCCGGCACTCGGATCGACGGTGGCGAAGAGCAGGTACAGTCCCGCTTCGGCGCCGCTGGTGATCCATTGCTTGGTGCCGGTGAGCCGGAAGGCGTCGCCGTCGGCCACGGCGCGCGTCGTCAGCGCAAAGGCGTCGGAGCCGCTGGCCGGCTCGCTGAGGGCGTAGCTGCCGATCAACGAGCGCGTCAGCTGGGGCAAGTAACGCGCTTGCTGGTCCGGCGAGCCCCAGCGCAGCAACGAGTTATTGACCATGGTGTTCTGCACGTCAACGCACACACTCACCGCCGGATCGACGACGGCCAGCTCCTCGATGGCGATGATCGACGCCATGAACCCGGCGCCCGCGCCGCCGAGCTCGGCGGGCACTTCGATGCCCATCAAGCCGACGTCAAAGAGTGCCTGCAGAATCGCAGGATCCATCCGCTGGTCGCGATCCATCTCGCGCACGCGCGGCGCGAGAGTCTTGGCGGCGAACTGCCGCACGGTCTCACGGAACGCGCCATCGCTCGGCTCATCGACGGTTAGCGGTTGGATGACATCACTCACAGCGGCGCTCCTCCGGTTCTCCGTATAGCGCAGATTTGCGGCCGGCCAAATTGATCCGGATGGGTAGCAATGAGCTGTCGGCTTGGCTACAGCAAGAGTCATGGCCATCCTCAAAGTGGCCCGTCTGGGCCATCCGATATTGCGCAAACTTGCCGAGCCCGTGCCGCCGGAAGGCATCGGCGCGCCGGTCATTCAGCAGCTCATCGACGACCTGATCGAAACCATGGTCGAGTACGACGGCGCCGGCTTGGCCGCACCGCAGGTGCACGTCTCGCAGCAGATCGTCGTCTTCGAAGTCGAAGGCAACCCGCGTTACCCCGATGCCGAGTCGATTCCGCTGACGGTCCTGATCAATCCGAAGATCACACCGACGACGCAGCACATGGAAGAGGACTGGGAGGGCTGCCTCAGTCTGCCCGACCTGCGCGGCCAGGTGCCGCGCTACACGCAAGTACGCATCGAGGCCTACGACCGCAAGGGCAAGAAGCTCAACTATGTCGCCAAGGACTTCCACGCGCGCGTCGTGCAGCACGAGTGCGACCATCTCATCGGCACGGTCTTCGTCGACCGCATGAAGTCGATGGCGTCGTTGAGCTTCTTGCGTGAATTCGCGCGCTATCAAGGGGGCGGGAGCAGCAGCGAGTGACCATGCGCGATGTCCTGCGCTTCTGCGCCGGCATGCCCGAGCAAACCTTCGGCGCCGGTGAAATCATCCTGCGCGAAGGTGAGCGCAGCGGCGTGCTCTTCGTCCTTGCCGAGGGGTCGGTCGAGATCCTCAAGGGCGATATCCAGGTGAACACCGTGTCCGATCCTGGCGCCTTCTTCGGCGAGATGTCGGTGCTCCTCGACGCACCGCACATGGCAACCGTTCGCACCCTTGAACCATCGCGCTTCCACGTCGCCGCCGACGCCACCCGCTTTCTCGCGTCGGACCCGGCCGTGGCGCTCGCGGTCTCACGCCTCCTGGCGCGGCGGCTCCACGCAATGATGACCTATCTGGTCGATCTCAAACGCCAGTTCGAGGGCCACGACGATCACTTCGGCATGGTGGACGAGGTGCTGGAAACACTCGCCCACCACCAGGGCGAAGAGCACGCGCCGGGTTCGGATCGCGACCCGGACCCTACGGTCTATTGAAGATCGGCGACCGGCCGTGTCAGCGGCTGATCGAGCTGCACGACCTGGTTCCCCGCGAGTGAGAACCACATGGCGCGTTGCTCCTCGGTGTCGAAGATGACGTGCGTCGGAATCGGGCCGATCTGGCGGCCGGCATTGAAGACCCACGTCGAGCCGATGCGATCGACCCACGACCCACCTTGGCGAAACGGGGATTGATGGATGTGCCCGGTGAGGACCATGTCCGGACGGTATTGCTCGATCCATCGAACCAATTCGGTATCGCCGTAGTGCCGCGTCCCGGCCCAGCTCACCGGCGAGGCGTCGGGCGGGGCGTGATAGATCCACACCCAGTGATTCGCTTGCCGTGCCGCGTCACGTTCGAGCTGTACCCCCACGGCTTCGCACGAACGCGGGCCGTCCCACCACGGGCAGATGGTGAACAGCGTGTCGCCGATCTCATAGCAATCCCCGTCGGCGGCGACGCCGAGCTGATGCACGCGCGACATCCAACGCGCCACCTTTTCGTTCGCCGCATCACGCGCGTTGAGGTCGTGATTCCCCGAGCTCACCAACAGCGTGGTCTTGCGTTGCAGGCGCCGGAGGTAACTGAGGATGACGACGACTTGCGCGTCGAGCGCCACCAGCGAGGAAATGTCGAGGTGATCGCCGGCGATCACCACCAGATCAAAATCGCCGGCGATGCGATCGACCCAGTCGAACTGTTTCAACGTGTAGTGCAGATCAGAAACGAGGAGGCACTTCATCGTAGTCGCTAGACGCATCGGTGTCGTAGCACTTCGCGACTATCCACCCAAGGCTCCCGGTAGGTTGGCGGCAATGCGCGCTACAGCTTCAGGAAACTTCCCGCTGGAATCTTCGCCGCAAAGAACCCCGGCTGGATCAGCCCGGCGACCAGCTCGGCACTGTCAACGATGCGCGGGCCCGGGCGGTTGAGATAGGCGTTGCCGTCGACGGCGTAGACACGCTGGTTGCGCACCGCCGGGAGCTGCTGCCACTCGGGATGGCCCGTCAGTTGAGCCAGCTCACGTCGCGTCTGCTCGAGCTTGAACCCGCAGGGCATGATGATCACGACATCAGGCGCGTACGCGACGAGGTCGTCCCAGGTCAGCGTTGGACTGTGTGCTCCGGGCGGAACCTGGTCGTAGGTCCCACCGCCCAACTCGATCAGCTCCGGGACCCAATTGCCGGCGGCCATTAGCGGCGCCATCCACTCGATGCACGCCACGCGCGGCCGGCTGTGCACGCGCGCGGCGCGCGTGCGGAGAGCCTCGATCCGGGCGCGCAGCTGGCTGGTGACCTCGACACCCGCGGCGTGACGATCCGCGGCAGCCGCCACCCGTAGGATATCGTCGAAAATGTCTTCGAGCCGCGTCGGTTTCAACGACACGATAGTCGCCGGCTTGGTCAGCAGCGCACGCGTCGCGTCGACGACATCCTTGAAGGAGACGGCACACACCTCACATTGATCCTGCGTGACGATGAGGTCGGGCTGGAGCTGTGCAAGCCGTTCGGCGTCGATGCGGTACACGCTCAGCCCGTCGCGCACCAGCAGTCGCACCGCCGCATCGATGCTTGCCGAATCGCCGGACGGATCGATCTTCGGCGCCGTCAGTATCGGCCGACCGATGATCTCCGGCGGGAAATCGCACTCGTGCGACACGCCGACGAGTTGGTCGGCCAACCCGAGCGCGCAGACGATCTCGGTGGCGCTGGGGAGGAGAGAGACGAGTTTCATTGGAGGACCAATTTACGAGTGACAAGTGACGAGTGACGAGCGGGGAAGACGGAGGCGTCCATAGCTTGTCACTCGTCACTCATCACTGCGCACTGCCTTCGATCTTGTCGCCGCACACGGACGCGCAGCGGGTGCAGACGTACTCGTACTTGTCGCCCTGCGGCAAGACCAGCAGCAAGCGCTTGCGGACTTCGACGGCTTCGCGGCACTTGGGGCAGAAAAGCAGGCTGGCTTCGAGCTGTTCGAAGGAACTTCGCGCCATGGTTGGCCTCACATTGTAACGGTTTCGCGTCACAGATATATAGACGACCCGAGACCGGGGCAAGCGGAAGGAGGCCAGTGATGAGTGACGAGTGACAAGCGCGGAGTCGGTTCTTCCTCTTTGCTCGTCACTCGCCACTCATCACTCGTCACGACCAAAAATGCGCAGCGTCTACATCGAAACCTACGGCTGCCAGATGAATCTGGCGGACACCGAGCTGTTGTTCGGCCATCTGGGCAGCCACGGCTACCGGCGCACCGACGATCCGGCGGGCGCCGACGTGATCCTGCTCAACACCTGCGCCATTCGCGAGCGCGCCGAGGAGCGCGTCGTCGGCCGTCTCGGCGATCTGGTGCGCTACAAAGCGCACCGTCCCGAGGTGCAGCTCGGCGTGACGGGATGCATGGCGCAGCATCTGCGCGACACGCTCATGACCCGGCTGCCGTTCGTCGACTTCATCGTCGGCCCCGACGCCTATCGCCGCTTGCCCGAGCTGCTCGGCAACGGCGCCGGTGATCCGCAAGTCGATGTGCGTCTCGATCGCGATGAAACCTACGCCGACCTCGTTCCGCAGCGTGAGCGCGGCGTGCGTGCCTGGCTGACGATCATGCGCGGCTGCGACAAGTTCTGCACCTTCTGCGTCGTGCCCTACGTGCGCGGCCGCGAGCGCAGTCTGCCGGCCGCGGCGATCCTCGCACAGGTCCGCCAACTCGCCGCTGACGGCTTTCGCGAGGTCGTCTACCTAGGACAGACGGTCAATGCCTACCGCGATGGCGACGTCGATTTCGGCGCGCTGCTGCGGCAGACGAACGCGATCGGCGGCATCGAGCGCATTCGCTTCACCTCACCGCATCCCTCCGACATGACCGCCAGCGTCATCGCCGCGATGGCGAGCTGTGAGAAGGTCTGCCCGCAGCTCCACTTGCCGCTGCAATCGGGTTCTGATCGTGTCTTGGCGCGGATGGAGCGCGGCTACACCGCTGCCGCATATCTCGACCTAGTTGAGCGACTGCGCCGCGCCATTCCCGGCATTGCGCTGACTACCGACATCATCGTCGGCTTCCCGGGGGAAGACGAGGCCGACTTCCTTGCCACCTGCGTGCTCATGCGCAGCGTGCGCTATGACAGCGCGTTCATGTTCAAGTACTCGGCGCGCAGCGGCACCAAGGCGTTCAAGTGGCCCGAGACCGTGTCGGAGGAGGAGAAGAGTCGCCGGCTGCAGGCGATCATCGCGTTGCAGGAAGAGCAGTCGGTGGCCATCAATCACGCATTGATCGGGGCGACGACCGAGGTCTTGGTCGAAGGCCCGGCACGCCGGCACGAGGGTTGGTTGGCCGGTAAGACGCCGCAGTTCAAGACCGCGGTCTTTCCCGCCAACGGCGCGTCCCCCGGCGAGTTGGCGTCCGTGCGGATCACTGAGGCGACGGCGCACACGCTGGTCTGCGCCGCGGCCTAAGAAGGCCGCGGCGAATGGTGAATGATGAATGCTGAATGGTGAATTCAGAAGATGACTCTGCATTCACCATTAGACATTTCGCGTCAGCGCTTCCGTTCCATCTCACGCGCCGCTTCCTGCGGCGTGACCACCAACGAGCCTTTCTTCTCCTCTTGCTCGCGTTGCTCTTCCATCTGCATGAAGGCAACGATGCTGCTGCGTGCCAGGGTTTCGCAGAACGGGATGTCGCGCCCACCGCGGGTGCTGCTTTCCAGCGCCAGCGATACCGCGAGGGCGCGCCGTGCGGCCGAACGGCGCTTGGTGACGAGGAAGAAGTACGCCATGGCGTCGAAGCGCCGCACCCAGCTGTCTCGCAGATCGCCGCCGTACAGCTCCTCCACGGCGCGGTCGATCACCTGGCGCACCCGCTCTTGTTGCTGCGCTTCGTTGAGCACGAGCGGGCTGTCTTTGATCTGCTTGGCCTCGTCGAGGTACGGTCGCACCGTGTCAGGATCAAAGAACCACGTGCGGAACTCCTTCTCTTCGAGCAACGTCTCCGATTCGGCGAGCACACGCGCGTCGGCGCGCACGGCATCCACGTCGAGTTGGGCGCGCGCCAGCGACGGCACGTCATGCACCGGCTCCTTCGTCAGCTGGGCGCGGAATCCACGATAGTCGCCGCTGATCGTGTGGCCTTTTTCCGTCGCCCAATGGAACGCGCGGTCGATGAGATGATCGCAATACCGCCAATCGGCCTCGACCATGCGGAGCTCGTGGCGGCTGAACAACTCCTGTTGCGCGGCGCGCAGCGCTTTGCGCGACGTCTCCGAGAGCTCAACCTCGCGCAGCCCTTCGGGATCGTTGAGCACTGCGAAGAGATGCGCCACGCCGCTGGGCCGCGGCTTGATCAGCCACACCAGCTGGTCGCCGCGGCCGTCGACGGTTGAGACGTAGCCTTCGAGTACCGGCCCCGCCGCCAAGGCCACCGGTTTCTCCGACTCCGCTTGCGGAACCGTCAGGCCGCGCTGCTCCAAGCGATAGAGCGAGCGTCGCACTTCCTTGTGCAGCAACTTGTCGGCGCGGCTGCCTTCCAGCGCCAGCAACGCGTCGACACTGGCAGCGTCGGCTTGCGCCCCAAGGCGCGCCGCAATGGCAAGGTCGGCGGCCGCGTCACGGCCGGCAACGGCGCGTAGCGCGGCGGCCGCGGCATCGGGGGCGAGCCCCCATTCTTGCAATCGCTGCTCGCCGGAGCGCAGCTGCGTCTCACGGGTGGGTTTGCTCATGGCCTGCGGTCGGCGTCCTTTCTATGGGGCCTGCGGCCGGCGCCCTTTCCATGGGGCCTGCGGCCGGCGTCTTTTCTATGGTCCGCTCCCGTTGGTCGCTAGGGGCTGCCAAGCCCGACAGGTTACTCGCTGCCGCGCCGGCCGCGGGGGATTCTGTCGTCGCTCGGGGAAACATCGTCAGCTTCGGGGTGACGTGATCGTGCAGCCAATGCGCATCCCACCATTCCACCGGATCCACGTGCACACCGTTCAACAGTATCGAGAAATGCAGGTGATCGCCACCCGCGAGGCCGGTCTCGCCGGTCTGTCCAAGCGTTTGCCCGGTGGTCACGCGGACACCCGGCTGTACCGCGATCGTGCTCAAGTGCCCGTACAAGGAAAAGATGCCCATGCCGTGATCGAGCAGAACGGTATTGCCATAGATACCGAGATTGCCGGCAAACACCACCACGCCGTTCTGCGCGGCTTCCACTGGGCTGAGCTTCAGCGACGCGAGGTCAAAGCCGAGATGGGTCTGATGATCGATGACCTCGCCGTTGTGTGTGTACGTGCGGCGGTCGGCAAAGGAGCTCAGCGGCGCGGCGTTCGATTGGCGGTGGAATACGCCGCTCCATAACGGCTGCGGGTGCGACCGTGCGGTCAGATCATGGATTTGTGTTTCATTGCGCTGCCGCAACTCCCGATTGATTGCCAGATACCCGGCGACAAGATCGGCGGTCGGCGGCAGACTATTCTCGTGCTCCAGGTCCGCAACCTTGCGCGTCAGGAAGTCATCGTCGATGGCCAAGGTACGCTCAGCGAATTCCCGCGGCTTGATCGTGCACGGCAGCGCCACTTCGCGCCGGTTGCCGACCACATCGCTGGCGACCAGCCGCGGACGCACGCTGGGTGTCAGGTCTTGCGGCACGGCGAAGAACGCCAGGGCGACCGAGGGATCGCTGAAGAAGTTGGTGATTGCCGGGAAGAAATACTTGTCCACCTCGACACCGCTGCGCGTCGTATCGGCCGACTGGCGGTAGACCACGACGTCGGCCCCGCCGAGGCGGACGTTGTGTTGCGTGGTGAGCAGCTCGATCTTCGGTGGCGTGAGATGCACGGTAACCGGCACCGTCAGCAGCGGTCCGCTGGGTTGAGCGAACAGGTGCCACGCATAGGTGTCGACAAAGACCTCGACAGTAGCCGCGCCCTCTGGAACCTTGAGCGTAACCAGGTCGGCCTCGACATGCAGGCGGGTATCGGTGACGGCGCTGGTAGCAAAGCTCCCGGGCGGGTACGCGGTGGTCAGCAAATCGAAGCTCGCACCGTTGGCGCCGCTGCCATTGGCGACGAGTCGCACCTTGGCGTCGCGCAGCCCCGGGGTGCCGGTGTGCACGTCGACATCGAACGGCGTCGTGCGGCCCAGAACGGTCAACGGAGCACCCAACGATACTTTCGGTGCCGAGTGCTCGAACTTGACCCACCACACCCCCGCCGTCGCCAGGGCCACGCCGACGAGTAGGACCGCCAAGAGTTTTCGCATCAGCAGTCCCCACCACACCAGTCCATCATGCAGACCATATTTGTTGCGCGTCCGGCGAAGTCAACAGACTTACGGTCGGCGGCGCTTCGGGCGGGACCGCTCCCCCCCGTCGACGGGGCTCAGGACAGGGTTGGGTCGCTACGGGCTTCCAAGTCCGAGAGGCTCTTCGTGCGGCAGGACGAGGTACAGCTCGCCGGGGTTGCGCATCTCGCCGGCGATCGTTTCCGCGGTCGAGCCGGCGCCCCAGAAGACGTCGATACGATTCGGCCCGGTAATCGCCGTGCCGGTATCCTGGATGACGGCGAAGCGCTGGAAGGCCGGCTGTTGGCCGTTGGCCGATGGCTGATCGCGCGGATCGATGCGCAGAAACGTCAACGCGCCCGGCGGATAGATGCTGGCGTCGGCAGCGATCGAACGCCCGGCCGTCAGCGGGACCCCCGCGCTGCCGATCGGGCCAACCACCACGGTGCGAAAGAAGATGTAGCGCTGGTTGGCCGCCATCAGCCCCGCTTGTTCGTCCGGATGCGTGCGCAGATAGTCCTTGAGCGCTGAGAGCGACATGGCGTCGCGCGCCATCTTGCCCTGGTCGATCAGGACCCGGCCGATGCTGGTATACGGCCGTCCGTTCGAGCTGCTGTAGCTGATTTCCATGTGCACGCCGTCGTCGAAGCGCAGCAATGCGGAGCCCTGGACATGCAGAAAAAATGCTTCCACCGGATCGTCGAGCCAGGCCAACTCGGCGCCACTGCCGGTGAGCACACCGGCGTCGATCTCGGCGCGCGAATAGTAGGGAACCAGCTTGCCGTCTTGTACGCGTCCGTGCCCGGTGCGTCCGCCACAGCCGTCACAAAACTGCCCGAGGTCGACGTCGACTAGGTCGCTCGGCGTGCGATACAGCGGATACTGAAAGCGCGCGGTGCGCTCGCGGCTCGCGGGCAATTCGGGCTGGTAGTAGCCGGTCACCAGCAACGGCTTGGGCAACTCGACGCGATAGAGCCGCAGCCGATCGCACACCTCCTGAGCCGGATCGCTACTTCCCAGCAGTGCGGTGAGTATGGATTGCAACGCACCGACAGTCACATGCTGATCAAGCGCCGGCAGCTGGCGATCGGGGGGCACATGCTCGAGATAATCGAGGCTGCGCGCCAGCGCTTGGCGCAAGCTGTCCAGCGAGGCGTCGTCGTGCACCAGCGCGTGGCACTCATCCGAAGTCAGCGACACCAAATGTGGTTGCTGGATGTCCGGCGAAGGTTGACGCGATGCGGGCAGCTGCGCGCAGGCCACGAGCGTGAGCGCCAGCAGCGCGGCAACACGCAGCCCCCGTTGTCGTGCAGCCCGCACTACTGAACACTCAACACGTACCACTCAACACTTACGCGGCGTACACGCGTTCCGCCGCCGCCACCGCCGCGCCGGCGCCAACCGCATGCCCGTAGCGCGGCAAGACACGCTCGAGGGCGCTGAGCACCAGGAGGACGTTGGCGGTGGTGCTCGACTCGCCCATCAGCCCGATGCGCCAGGTCTTGCCCTTCAGCGGCCCGAGGCCGCCGCCGATTTCGATGTTGAGCTCGTCGAGCAGCGCGCCGCGGACTTTCGCATCATCGACGCCGTCGGGAATGTGCACGCTGTTCAGCGTCCACAACTGGCTCCCCTCTTGCGACGCGATGCCGAGCCCAATCGCCGCCAAGCCGGCCTTCAATGCCTGATGATTGCGCTCGTGGCGTGCCCAGCGCGCCTCGAGCCCTTCCTCTTCGATGATGCGCAGGGCTTCGTAGAGCGCGTAGTTCATGGTGATCGGCGCGGTGTGATGGTAGACGCGCTCGGCACCCCAGTACTTCTCGATCATCGTCAAGTCGAGGTACCAGCTCTGCACCTTCGTCTTGCGCCGTCGCAGCACGTCAACGGCGCGGGGACTGAACGTCACCGGCGACAAGCCCGGCGGGCAGCTGAGACACTTCTGCGTACCGCTGTAGCAGGCGTCGATGCCCCAGTCGTCGACGTGGACGGGATGGCCGCCGAGCGAGGTGACCGTGTCGACCACGAACAACGCGCCGGCCGCATAGGCAAGCTTGCCGATCTCCTCCAGCGGCTGCCACGCGCCGGTCGAGGTCTCGGCGTGCACGATCGCCACGAGCTTCGGTTGCGCCGCCTGCTTCAATGCAGCCGCCACATCGGCCGCATCAATCACGCGGCCCCATGGCGCTTCGACCTTCACCAGCCTCGCGCCGCAGCGCTCGACGATGTCGGCCATGCGCGTGCCGAAGACACCGTTGATGCAGATGACGGCGGTGTCGCCGGGCTCGAGCAGATTCACCAAGCACGCTTCCATTCCGGCGCTACCGGTGCCGGAGATCGGGATGGTCAGCTCGTTGCGCGTCTGGAAGGCGAACTGCAGCAGCCGCTTGGTCTCATCCATGATGCGCAGGAAGGCCGGATCGAGGTGGCCGACGAGCGGAATGCTCATCGCACGCAGCACACGTGTACTTACGGTGCTGGGCCCGGGGCCGAGCAGCACTCGTGACGGGGGTTCCAACGGAGCGGTGGTCGCCATTATTCTTGTGCTATTAGCCAGCGGTCGATAGGGTGTCAAAGATGCTCGACGCACGAATCCTCGACGCCCTCCGCACCATCGCCGGCGCCGACGGCGTCGTCGCCCGCCCGACCGAGCTACGCGTCTACGAGTGTGACGGCTATACCCTGGAGAAGAACGCTCCGGAGGTCGTGGTGTTGCCACGCACCACGGAGCAGGTGGCGCAGATCCTCCGCCTGCTGCAGCGTGAGCACATCGCCTTCGTACCGCGTGGCGCCGGCACCGGACTGAGCGGCGGCTGCCTGCCAGTGGGTGCGCCGGTGATGATCGGCACCAGCCGGATGAACCGCATCATTGAGATCGACCTCATCAACCGCCGGGCGGTCGTCGAAGCCGGCGTAGTAAACCTGTGGGTCACCAACGCGGTAAAGCAGCACGGGCTGTGCTATGCGCCCGACCCATCCAGTCAGATGGCCTGCTCGATCGGCGGCAACATCGCCGAGAACTCCGGCGGTCCGCACACGCTGAAGTACGGGGTGACCACCAACCACGTGCTCGGCGTTGAGCTGGTGCTGCCCAGCGGAGAAGTCGTGCAGCTCGGCGGCGCCGTCGAGGATGTCCCGGGGTACGATCTCACCGGCTTGGTAGTCGGAAGCGAAGGCACCTTCGGAGTCGTGACGACAGCAACGTTGCGGCTGGTGCGCCAACCCGAAGCGTGGAAGACGCTGCTCGGCATCTTCGAGTCTGTCGACGACGCCACCGCCACGGTCTCCGGCATCATTGCCGCGGGCATGGTTCCAGCGGCGCTGGAGATGATGGACCAGTTGATCATCACCGCGGTGGAAGACGCGTTCCACTTCGGGTTTCCGACCGACGCCGGTGCCGTGCTCATCGTCGAGCTCGACGGTCTTGCAGCCGGGCTCGAGCAGCAGGCCCAGCGCGTCGCGGAGATCTGTCGCGCCAATCATGCGCGCGACGTGCGCGTCGCCCAGGACGAAGCGGAGCGCGCCGCGTTGTGGAAGAGCCGCAAGCGCGCCTTTGGCGCGGTCGGCCGGCTGGCGCCCAACTACTGCACGCAAGACGGCGTCGTACCGCGCACCAAGGTTCCGGAGATCCTGCGCCGCATTGTCGACATCGGGCGGCGCTATCAGCTGCGCATCGGCAACGTGTTCCATGCCGGCGACGGCAACATCCATCCCATCGTGCTGTTCGACGAGCGCGACCCCGAGCAGGTGCGTCGCGTGCTGGCGGCGGGGCGTGAGATTCTCGAAGCGTGTGTCGAGTTGGGTGGCAGCGTCACCGGCGAGCACGGCATTGGTGTCGAGAAGATCGCACAGATGCCCCTGTTGTTTTCGCCGCAGGATCTGTTGGTGATGAGTCAGCTGCGGCGCGTCTTCGATCCGGAGCTGCGCTGCAATCCCGGCAAGATCTTCCCCACGCCCGGCGCGTGTGTGGAGACGACGCGTCCGCACCGGCAAGCCGCGATGTGAGCAGGGCTATGATCATCTCCAGTGAACCTGCCGAGAGTCCGTCTTCCAAACCTCACCCCGGCCCTCTCCTTGGTTCGGAGAGGGAGCAAGAGGCAGTCACAAGGCCGTGCTTGTGATTGACAATCTGCGCACCATCGTCGGCGCGAATGCAGTTGCGAATGGGGACCGCGCTTGCGCCTTCACCGTCGACGGCGTGACTCCGAGCTGCGTCGTCTCGCCCGCAACGGTGGATGAGCTGTGCCGTTGTGTCGCGGCGATTGCTGAGGCTGACGGCGCACTGATTCCGGTCGGCATGGGGTCGCGGCTCACGGTCGGCCGTCCGCCGCGGCGCTACGACGTCGCGCTGTCGACGCGCCGCTTGCGGCAGGTTCTGGCACACGAGGCGGCGGACATGACGGTGAGCGTCGAAGCCGGTGTCACGTTGGCCGAGCTCAATGCCCTGCTGGGACAGAGCGGCCAGCATCTGCCCTTGGACCCGCCGCATCCCGAGCGGACGACGATCGGCGGACTGATTGCCGCCGACGCGTCGGGACCGCTGCGCGTGTCGCACGGTAAGGTGCGCGACCTGCTCATCGGCATCAAAGCGGTGCTGGCCGACGGCACGCTGGTGAAGGGAGGCGGGCGTGTCGTCAAGAACGTCGCCGGCTACGATCTGATGAAGTTGTTCACCGGATCATACGGCAGCCTGGGCATCATCGTCGAAGCGACGTTCAAATTGCGACCACTCCCGGAGCATGAGGTGGCCATCGTTGTTCCCGCTGCAACGACGGCAGCGGCGACCACCACGGCGCTGGCGCTGCTGTCTGCCGCGCTGGCACCGTTGTCCGTCGATATGCTCAATGGCGCAGGGGCAAGGCGGTGCGCGATCGACGGCCCGGCGGTCGTGGTCAGTTGCGGCGGCCTTGAGGATGAAATCGCCGTCCAAGCGGAACGCGTGCGCGCCAGCTGCCACGATCGGGATGTTCAGGTTTACGACGCCGTGCAGAGCGCCCGCCTGCGCCATGCCTTGCGAGACTGGCCGGCGGCCGGCCCTGCCGGCGGCGGCAGCGACAGGTGGGGATGCCGGCTGAGCGTCTCGGCATCGCATCTTCCCGAGGTGTTGTCGCGTCTCGAAGACGAAGGCACGCGGCGCGGGTTCGAGCTCGCGATGCTGGCGCACGTCGGCAGCGGGGTTGCGGTGCTGCGGCTGGACGGCAGCGATGCGGCGCACGAGCCGTTGTCAGAGCTCGCCGGCTGGGTGCGTGCGACGCTGCGCCGTCTGGGCGGTTGGGCGGTGTTCGACGTGCTGCCGACGGCGCTGAAGGCCCATCTGGATCCGTGGGGCGCAGATATACCCGGCCTCGAGCTGATGCGCGGGATCAAACGGACGCTCGATCCGCACGCGCGCCTGAGCCCCGGGCGGTTTGTGGGAGGGATTTGATGCCCTGTCTCGGAAGTTCAGCGAACAAACCAAAGTGGCTGCGGGTCATCAAGTGCCCTCACCCTCCCCTCTCCCACGCTGAACGGATGTGCGGGAGAGGGGAGGGTGAGGGTACACGCTGGGCGCGTCGTCCCTTGTTGTTTCCCGAGTGTACGCGGCGAACTTCTGAGAGGGCACGCTAGTGGAAGCGGGCATCGCAGCGCCAAGGCGGCGTTTCGTTGAATACGACAAGTTCCTCGACTGCGTGCACTGTGGGCTGTGCTTATCCGCGTGCCCGACGTACGTCGAGCTGGGCACCGAGATGGATTCGCCGCGCGGCCGCATCTATCTCATGAAGGGGCTCGAAGATGGCTCGCTGCCGCTGACACCCGATGTCGTGCGACACCTCGACCTCTGCCTTGGTTGCCGTGCTTGCGAGACGGCGTGTCCGTCGGGCGTGCGCTACGGCGATCTCATCGAATCGGCACGTTCGTGTGTCGAAGCGGAGCACCCGCGTCCTTTCGTCGATCGGCTGCGCCGCCGGTTGATCACCCTGCTGTTTCCGCATCCACAGGTGCTGCGAGCATTGCTTCTGCCGCTGCGCTTCCTCGATCTGATCGGTGTCCTGAACATCGTACGCCGCTTCAGCGGCGCGGCGGCCATGCTGCCGCGCCTCGGCTGGTGGGAGCCGGTGCCGGAGTTGGTTCCTGCGCGCCACGCGGAACGTCATCGCGTCGGCTTCATCGCCGGTTGTGTGGCGCAGGTGCTCTTTCCGGAAACCAATCGCGCTACGCTGCGGGTGCTGGCACGCAACGGGTGCGCCGTCGAGACACCGGGGCGGCAGGGATGCTGCGGTGCGCTCTACCTGCACGCCGGTGCGAGGCGCGAGGCGCTCGATTGTGCACGGCACAATCTCGACACGTTTTCCCCCAGTCTCGACGCAGTGATCGCCAACGCCGCGGGTTGTGGCGCTATGCTGAAACAATATGGCGAGCTGCTCGCGGACGATCCGGTTTACGCGGCGCGCGCCCACGCGTTCAGCGCCAAGGTGCGCGACGTCACCGAGTTTCTGGCCGCGATCGAGTTGGTGCCGCCGACCCATCCGGTGCACGCGTGCGTGACCTATCACGATGCCTGTCATCTGGCTCACGGCCAGGGGGTGCGCGAAGCGCCGCGCCGGTTACTGCAGCAGATCCCGGGACTCGAGCTCGTCGAGCTTGCCGACGCCGACACGTGCTGCGGCAGCGCCGGCAGCTACAACCTCACCGAGCCGGAGATGGCGCGGCGGCTGGGTGACCGCAAGGCGGCGAACATCCGCGCCACCGGCGCACGGTGCGTGGCGGCCGCCAATCCCGGCTGTACGATGCAGATTCAGGCGGCGCTGCGCCGTGACGGCGTCATGCTGCCCGTGCGTCACCCGATCGAGATCCTCGATGCAGCCTACGGCGGCGACAGCCTGCGGTGAGCAGCCGTGACCGTGCACTCAGGAGGCGGCGTGACCGAGGGACCGGTGGGTTCCCGCTTGCTCTCCATCCAACTCGCGGCTGATCTCTTCTAGCGTCTTGCCCCGCGTCTCCGGAGCATACGCCAGGACGATCAGGCCGCCGATCACCGGGCCGATGGCCATCACCCCTACGGCCCACGGAATGCCAATGCGGTCGGCGAGCCAGCCGATGGCGACCGGCGTGACGATCTCGGTGAAACGGCCGAAGAGGTTGGTCGTCCAGCTGTAGCCGGTGGCGCGGATCTCGGTAGGGAAGAGCTCGGTGGCAAAGGTGTTGGTGGCGGCACCGGCGCCGAGGAAGCAGAAGATGCACGCCGACATCATCAGCGTTTGCAGCGCGAGGTTGGCAGAGTTGACGCGGAAGAGAACGAAGATCGTGACCGCCGCTGCCAGGTAGTAGATGGAGCAGCTCAGCCTTCTCCCCCATCGGTTCATGGAGAAACCCGCCGCCGGCGCGCCGAACAGGAAGCCGAACAAATACCCGCCGGCGACGACGATGGTGTATTGCTGCGGCGCGTAGCCGAGATCGCGAGCCGCATGAATGGTCCAGAAGGTCACCGCCGGGCTGGTCACCATGTGACTGCAATTCCAAATGAGCGTCACCAGCAGCGATCGTTTCCGGTAGCGCCGCTGAAACGGGACGCGCAAGCCCGCCAGCTGGGCGCGCCACGAGTCGTGGGAGCGGCCGTCGCGCCGCAGTTGGTCGAAGCGGCGCGTCTCGCGCATCCCGAGCCGGAAGAAGAACACCAGCGCCACCGGGATCAACCCCAGCAGATACATGGTGTGCCAGTCGGCGCGCACCAAGACGATGCGCGCCGTGAGAAACGCGGCGATGGTGCCGAGCGCGCCGACGCCGGCAAGCAGCGAAATGCCGAAGCTGCGCCAACGCGTCGGATATTCCTCGCCGATGATGATCAGCGCGAGCGCGAACTCCGCCGCCAGGAAGATGCGCGCACAGAACTGCCAGAGCGTGAACATTTCGATGCTGCGCGTCATGCCGGTGAGGCCGGTGAACAGCGCGTAGCCGAGAATGGTCAGCGTGATCAGCGCACGCCGTCCGAAGCGGTCGGCAAGGATGAGGATGAAGAACGAGACGACGGCGCCGATGCGAATGATCAGATTCACCAGCCCCCACTGCGTGTTGGTCAGACCGTGGAGTTGCTGGATGATCGGGGCAACCGTCGAGAGGATGGCGACGTTGAAGCTGTCGAACACCGTCGCCGACATCAGCATCCCCATCAGCGCCCAGAGATAGGGGGTCATCTCCGTGGCTTCGGGCGCGGGCTCGGGTCGCGAAGATTCGGGCATGGGGAAAGCAGAGGCGGTTAGGCGGTTGGCGGTTACGAACTCACCCTAACCGCTCAACCGCCTAGCCGCCAACCGCCTGTCTTCATCGTCCCTGCCACTTCGGACTGCGCTTCTCGACGAATGCCGAAATGCCTTCCTGCGCGTCGGCGGCGAGGGCGTTCATGCTCATGACTTCCTTGGCGTAGGCGTAGGCCTTCGGCTGGTCGAGGTCGATCTGCGCATAGAAGGCCTGCTTGCCGATGGCGACGGTGAGCGCGCTGGCGCCGGCGATCTGCTCGGCCAGCAGCTGAGTCGCTTCATCGATCTGGCTCGCGGGGACAACGCGGTTGACCAGGCCCCACTCCATCGCCGTGCGCGCGTCGATCGCGGTACCGGTCAACAACATCTCCAAGGCGCGCTTGCGGCCGACTGCGCGTGTCAGCGCAACCATCGGCGTCGTACAGAAGAGCCCGATCTTCACCCCGGGTGTGGCGAAGGTCGCGTCGGCGCCGGCGATGACGAGGTCGCAGGTCGCGGCCAGTTGACAGCCGGCGGCCGTGGCGACGCCATGGACACGCGCGATCACCGGCTGCGGGACGTCCTGCACCGTGGCCATCAGCTGCGTACACACGTCGAAGATCCGCCGATAGCTGCCGAGGTCGCGGCCGGTCATTTCGCGCAGATCGTGTCCCGCCGAAAACGCCGGGCCGTTGCCCGCCAGGACGATGACACGCGTCTGCGGCTGGGCGGCCAGCGTCCGCAGGGCATCGATCAGCTCAGTCATCATCGCCAGCGACAGCGCATTACGCCGCTCCGGGCGGTTCATAGTGATGCTGGCAATAGTCCCTTCACGCACCAGCACGTGCTCGTATGCCATGGTGAGTCCTCCCTGTGATGGCACCGAGCCTACCACATCAGCTCGCGGAGGGGCGGATCTATGCGCCGGCGAGCGATCCCATGCCGCGAATTAGTCAGATGCTTGGGACGGCACCGCGTAGCGACCAACGGGTGCGGGCCATAGAGAGACGCCGCCCGCAGGGCTACTTCTTCGGCTCGACGATTTCGATCTTCGCCTTCTTCTTGAGTCCTTCGACGTAGGCTTGCTGTTGCTTGTCGCGCTCCTGGTCCTGGAGGAAGCTTTCGAGCTCCGTCTTGACTTCCGCCAGCGTCGCCACACCGGCAGGACGCGTGTCGGTAACTTTGATGATGTGGTAGCCGAACTGTGTCTTGACGACGTCGCTAACCTGCCCGGGTTTGAGGGCGAAGGCGGCATCGGCAAATTCCTTGACGACACCGTCGTGCGGGACGAAGCCGAGATCGCCGCCCTTGTCTTTGGAACCGGGATCGTCGGACAATTCCTTAGCGAGCGTCGCAAAGTCCTCACCCTTCTTGATGCGCGCCAGCGTCTCAGTCGCGTGTTGCTTGGCGCTGCTGCCGTCCGCCTCGGCCGGCACGGCGAAGAGGATATGGCTGACACGCACTTCGGCCTGGTGCTGGAACTTGTCCTGGTTCGCCTTGTAGAACTGCTCGGCGGCGTCGGGGGCGAGCGTCACGGTGACGTGGTGGTCGAGCACTTTCTGCACGAGCGCGGTGCGCGTCAAATCGTTGCGCAGCTCGGCTTCGGTCGCGTTGTTGGCCGCCAGGGCCTGTTGGAACGCTTCCGGGTTGGGATAGTGGCTTTTGAGCTCGCCGAGGCGTTGGTCCACTTCGGCACTTGGCGTGTCGATCTTCTCAGCCTTGGCTTGCTGCGTGATCACCTCAATGTCGATCAGCGCCTGTAGTGCCTGTTGCTTGGAAGCATCGGGTGCGCCCCCCTGTGCGGCGGCCATGCGCTGAGCCAGCTTATCGACTTGCGCGCTGGGAATCGGGGTCCCGTTGACGCGCGCCGCAACCGGTGCGTCGTCAGCAGCGGCGGACAACACGGTAGCTAACGACGCCATGAGCATGACGGCGCTCAATCGAAGAGTTCTCACTGTTCCTCCTTGAGGGATGGTACAAAGTACCCGCGGCAACCTGGGCAGGTGAAGGGGTACCTGAACACCGCGGCGCAAGCAAGTCTGTGGTCCGCGATGGACCGTGCGGGATGGCAAAGTCTCGATCCGAGACGAAACCAATCCCGATTGCAGTTGGGTCGGGAGGCGCAGCATACGGGCCCACTTCGCGAAACCGGCAGCAGTTGCCGCTCATCCTTGTCAATTCCGAGAGACCGCGTCGCGATGGGGTCGAATGTCAGGTGCGGCGCGGAGTGGTGCCATTCTTGCCTTGCATGTCCACAGGCCGTCGGACTCGGGAGCCCGCAGCGACCAATCCTGCCCTGAGGCCCCCCGAAGGGGGGAGCGGACAATAGAGAGGACGCCGGCCGCAGGCCGATGAACTTGTGGGATGAGACACGCACGGTGATGCAACTGGCCCGCTGGGGACTGACCCTGGTGCGGCATGACACGCACTATCCTACGCCGCTCCCGCAGAATCCGAAGTTCATGAACCCGTCCGACGCCGTGCAGTTGATTCGCGACGGGGACGTGGTGGCGGAGTCTGGCCTCGCAGCCCAACAACATGCTTCGATCATCTACTGGGCAATTCGCGAAGCCTTTGAGAAGACCGGCCACCCCGCCGGCTTGACGCTCATGAACCTGGGCGGCCATGGCGGGCGCGGCATCGCGCCGGGCACGCTGGAGGAACTTGGACGGCCCGGGCTCTGTACGCGGCTGATCACCGGCCACTTCGAGACGTTTCGGGCGATGCTCGATCTCGCCGAAGTCGGGAAATGCGAGCTGCAGTGTCTGCCGCTCGGAGTCATGGCATTGCTCTTCGATGCGCTGGGGCGTGGCCACACCTCGTGCCTCAGCACGACCGGCGTCGGGACGTTCCTCGATCCACGCGTCGGATCAGGTACGGCGATCGGGGGCTCCACAACCGAACAACTCGTCAGCGCCGAAGGCGACCAGCTGCGTTACCGCATTCCGAAGATCGACGTGGCGGTGTTCAACGTGCCGGCAGCGGATCGGCACGGCAATCTCTACCTGAGGCATTGCGCCACCATCGGCGAGAGCCGCGAGATCGCGCGGGCGGCGAAGCGGAACCATGGCCGGGTGATCGCCAACGTCGGTTGCATCGTTGAGGAAGACCGGGACTCTATCTACCTCCCGGCTGAGCTCGTCGACGCGGTCGTCTATCACCCGGACACCGAGCAAACCGTCGGCGTGTTTCACCGCAACTACTGGCCGGCGATTACCACGCAGAGCGACGTTTCCATCGCGGAAGGCTTTGCCCGCATGCAGTTCGTGAACTGGCTTGCCGGCGTCACGCCGCGGCGCACAGCGGCCGACGACGCCGTGGCGCGCTTAGCGGCGGCGACCGTGCTGGGCAACGTTCACCAGGGCGCTTACGTCAATGTTGGAGTCGGCTTCCCGGAGGAAGTGTGCCGGGTCATCTATGAGACGGGACGGCTGGGCGATCTGACCTTCCTCGTCGAGAGTGGCGTGGTCGGCGGCTTGCCGGCTCCGGGCCTCTACTTCGGCGCGGCACTGAATCCGCAGCGCATCGTTTCATCGGCGGAGATGTTCAAGCTGTGTAACCAGAAGCTCGATGCCACGTGTCTCGGCGCGTTGCAGGTGGACAGCCACGGCAACGTCAACGTGTCCAAACGTGGCGCGGGCCCACGCGGTTACGTCGGGCCGGGCGGCTTCATCGACCTCACCGAGGCAGCCAAGACCATCGTCTTCGTCTCCGCGTGGATGGCACACGGCGAATTCGCTGTCGAAGATGCGAAGCTCCGCTTGGCGAAAGCAGGCACGCCCAAGTTCGTTGATCGTGTCGACGAGATAACCTTCAACGGCCGCCGCGCGGTGGAAGCCGGGAAGCACGTCTTCTACGCAACCCATGTAGGGCTGTTCCAGCTGACCAGGCGCGGCATGGAGTTGGTGCGCGTGATGCCTGGTATCGACGTCCGGCGCGACATCCTGGCGCACACGACGATGAAGATCGTGTTGCCCGCATCCGGCCGTGTGCCGGTGGTATCCAATGTGTTCTCAGGCGCAGGCTGGCCTGATTCGGGTCAAGCGGCTCATCGACCAGCGAAACAACCTTTCGGACGTGGCAGCCCCCAGCGACCTAACGGGGAGCGGCCCATAAAAAAGACGCCGCCCGCAGGGCCTACGGGAAGGTCTCGAACAGATCGCTGAGATCGCTCACGCCCGCGTCGCCCGCGTGCCGCAGTAACGGCGTGATCTGGAAGATCTCCTGGATCGTTTTCAGCGTCGAGCTGTGATCGTACGGAATCGTGTTGGTGTATCCGCCGCCTTTGGCAAGCGGCGACAGCACGATCATGCCGATCGGGCAATTGGCGTTGGTGCAGCCGGCCACGAGCTCCGCCTCGTCCCAGGTGATGAAGATCGCGCCTCCATGCTGATAGGCCGCCGATTGCTGGATCACGGGAATCCATTGCGCCAGCCAGTTGTCGCCCTGCTTGATTTCGTCGTTCAGCGGGGCGCATTCGCTGTGCATGTCGTTGCACTGATTGGGCGTGATGAAGTTGTAGCGCGCCGCGGTACCGCTCTGCAGGTCGGTGCGCAGCTCATCGAGTGGCCGCACGTGGGCGAGGCAGCGCGGCGCCAGCGGATCGGCGGTCATCAACTGCGGGTCGTAGTTGATGACGTCGTCGAAGAACACCATTGGATTGTGCTTGGGTGCATAGTGCCCGACGCTGACCAGCGGGCAGTCCTTTCCACTGATGTCCTCCTGATAGGAGCGCCAGGAGATGCCCTGCTCCTCGAGCAAGGTCACCAGGTGATCGGTTTGCGGGCGGTGGTTCTGGTCCGGATCGTTGTCATTGCTGATTTGCAGATTGTCCCCAGCCTCCAGCCAGATGTAGTTCGGCTCGCTGGGGTGCAGATTGCCGCCGTTCGGCCCGCGGTAGCTCTCCGCAGACGAGGACGCCGGTAACAGCGTATTGGCGATGTACGACGCGCTTGGACTGTCCTTCACCTCGGCTAACGATTTGTTCTCCAGCAGGATGATGAAGACGTTTTGAATGTGCTGGGTGGCGGGGGCAGGACCAGGCTCCGTGGACTCGCCGCAGCCGTTCCACAATGCCCCAACCGCAGCAAGTCCCAAGACGAGGCGAAGACGAACAAGATATTTCATGGGCGCTCCTGTAACCGGGGGATAGGGGAATCAACGCTCAACGTGTCAGCACAAGACGGCAGGCCGTATACGCCGCACACAATACGTCCGTCAAGCGCCGGCCGGCGTGCACGTTTGTCGGAGCTCTGGTCACGGCAGCGCTGCCGCTGGTGCAGCAGGCGCTGACGCCGTAGAGTACTGCTATGCGTAGTGGTGCCACCGCCAATCTCTATGTCTTTGCGCTGGCCAGCCTGTGGTTCGGCGCCTGCACACCACCGGCGCGGCCACCGACCGCAGCATCGGCGGCGGCGGCACCGCCACCACCGCTTTACGAGGAAGAAATTAAACCGGTTCAGCGGCCGGACATCGGCATCACGGATCTCACCGAAGTGCCAAGTGCCGACAAGCGGACGGTTACGGTCAGCGGTGTGCTCGTCAATCGGGGTGCGGGCGCAACCCGCCAGGTATACGTGCACGTTGAAGCGCTCGATCGTGCCGGAGCCGTGCTCGTCAGCGCCGACTCCGAGCCGGCGGCCGAAGTCATCGGCCCCGGAGCCATCGGGCGTTTCTCCGTAACCTTTGAGAACCGTGCCGATGTGGATCGCTACCATATCGAAGCAATCAGCCGGTGACACCCAGCAACGGTTGATTGTCGAAAGTGGAACGGATGGATCGCACCTGGTTGGCGCAACTGCGGCAGACGCTCCGCGAGCTTCTCGGTATCGCCCCGACGTTGGATCTCCATGGCTGCGGCGTGCGCCAGGCGATCGACGAGACCGAGCGCTTCCTGCGGCACACGCACAGTCTCGGTGAACCCGTCGTGCGCATCGTATACGGCAAGGGTCACGGCAGTCCCGGCGGGCGCGGGGTGCTGCGTGAGGTGATCCCGCGCTGGCTCGAACGCGAAGGCGGTGAGTTGGTCGAACGCCTCGAACGGCTGCCGGATGCCTCCGGTGCCGACGGTGCGGTCAAGGTGTGGCTGCGAAAGCGTGAGCACGTGGGGGCGTAGGAACATGGGCTTCTAATGATACGGGCTGGCTCCATGCTGCAGATTGACTGCCCGGGCCGCCTTCCATAGCCTACGCCGGTATATGTTGCGTTTGCTTTCATCTATCCTCGTGGCGGGCATTTTCGCCGGTTGTGCGGCGCAACGGCCGGGCGCCCCAGCGCTCGACCTCAACAAGGTCGTCGACTTGTCGTATACCTTCGGCCCCGACACCATCTACTGGCCCACGGCCGAGAGCTTCACGATGGAGCGCGTGTCTTACGGCATGACCCCCGCCGGCTATTGGTACGCGGCCAACAACGTCTGCATGGCGGAGCATGGCGGTACGCATATGGACGCACCGATCCACTTCGCGCAGGGCAAGCGCACCGCTGACGCCGTGCCTCTGAGCTCGTGCATTGGGCCGGCGGTGGTTATCGATGTCCGCGCACAAGCCGCTGCCGATCGTGACTACCGCCTCACGGTAGACGACATCACCGCGTGGGAGCAGCGGAACGGGCGGGTACCAAGCGGCGCCATCGTCATCATGTTCAGCGGCTGGGGCAGCTACTGGAGCGACAAGGCCCACTATCTTGGCACGGGCGAGCGTGGCGATGTCGCCAACCTGCACTTTCCCGGGTTCTCCAAAGACGCGGCGGACTTTCTGGTTACGCAACGTGACATTGCCGCCATCGGCGTTGACACCGCCAGCATGGACTACGGACAGTCCAAAGATTTCATCGTCCACCGGATCATCAATGGGGCGAACAAGCCGGGGTTCGAAAACCTCGCGCGCGTCGACCGGCTGCCTGCAGCAGGGGCCACGCTCATCGCATTGCCAATGAAGATCAGCGGCGGCAGCGGCGGCCCGGCCGGCATTATCGCCGTCCTCCCCTAGGGGCCTGCGGGCGGCATCCTTTCCATGGTCCGTTCTCTGTTGGATCGCCGTGGGCCTGCGCGTTCGATATGCTGCGGTGATGAGATCCGGCATGACGTCTCGTTGCTTCCTCTCAGTGGTGGCGGCAGGGGTTGCCCTCCTTTGCGTCTCCTGCGTCCCTGACGGTACGTCGGCGTCGCCGCGCCGGCCACCGAAACTGACGTTCGCGGAAACCACCCACGCAGTGGGCCGCGTCGAAGCCGGGCGCTCGGTGATCTATGCGTACCCCTTTCGCAACACGGGCGGCCTCGACCTCAGCATCGACAATGTGCGCGCCGGCTGCAGTTGCGCCGTAGCGTTGCCGCAACCTCGGGTGATTCCACCGGGCGCGGAGGGCCGCATCGAGGTCACCTACGACACCACGCACGAGCATGGGCCGCAGCGGCGCACGATCACGGTATATTCGAATGACCCGGTGCAGCCGGTCACGACGCTGACCTTGGTTGCGGACATTGACGCGGTGGTCGCGGCGGAGCCGCCCCAGCTCTACATCGGCCACGTGCATCGCGGCGAGCCCGCCGCCACTGCCGCACGTCTCGTGATTCCCGAGGGGACAGCGGTTGGCCCGGCCGAAACTACGGGAACGGTCCTCGACGCCGGCATCAGTGGCTTCGCCGCACAGCGAACGCCGGCCATGCTCCGCGTTGCCATCAAGCCGCACGCTCCCCTCGGGCGCTTCAAGGAATCCGTGCTGATCCACACACAGAACCCCCGGCAACCGCTGCTGACGATTCCTGTGGTCGGCATCGTCGAGCCAGCCGTCACCGCGCCGACGGAAAAACACTAGCGAGGCAGGGCCTCGGACCGTAAGTCCCATCGCGACCGCTCCTCGTTGAGTCGCTCTGTCATGCGGTCGCGAACACTTGATTCACCCACAACATGTTCCCAGTAGCAAGGAGACTCGCAGCTGTCGGGGGTGCGGCCCTTGGCGAGGGGGAATCGAACCTGGCAGCCCCGAGCGACCAATCCTGTCCTGAGGCTCCCCGAAGGGGGAACGGGCCATAGAAGAAACGCTGGCCGCAGGCCCGCCGGCCGCAGGCTGTTGCCCCACAACCGGCCGCCTGCTTTATCAATGCGCCGATGCAACTGCGCGCGATCTTGTTCGACTATGGTGGCACGCTGGATGGGCCGGGCAGCCATTGGTTGCCGCGCTTCCTGCAGCTCTATAGTGCGGCCGGCGTCGAGCTGTCGTTTGAGCGCTTTCGAGAAGCGTTCGATTACGCGACACGCTGCGGATATCGCGACCCCACAGTCGCCAGGTTCGACTTGCAAACATTGGTGGAGTTCCACGTTGCCCGGCAACTGGAGCATCTGGGTCTCGCCGCACCTGCGGTCGCGGCACAGGTTGTGGGCGCCTTCATGCACGCCTCGCGCACCGCGCTGGCCGACAGCCGCACGGTTCTTGGTCACCTGTACGGGCGGGTGGCCCTCGGCGTCGTCTCCAATTTCTACGGCAACGTTGCGCGCATTCTTGATGACGCCGGGTTTGCGCCGCTCCTGGACACCATCGTCGACTCGGCATGTGTCGGGGTGAGCAAGCCGGACCCGAAGATCTTCGCGTTGGCGCTGGAGCAGCTTGCCTGCGATCCGGCGGAGGCGCTCTACGTCGGCGACTCCTTCGAGAAGGACGTTGTCGGGGCGCACGGTGCGGGCCTGCGCAGCGCCTGGCTCGTCGGTGCCGCGACGCCGCCATGCCGGACCCCGGAGCTCGTCGATGTGCGGTTGCGCACGCTGGCCGAGGTGGAGGCGTTGGTTGCATGAAAGCCGCCATCATCGCCGCGGGACAAGGCGAGCGACTGCGCGCCGCCGGCTTCACCCAACCGAAGCCACTCGTGCCGGTCGCGGGGATGCCGCTGGTCGACTATGCGATTGCGGCGATCGCGGCGGCTGGACTGGACCACGTGGCGTGTATCGTCAACGAGCAGTCACACGGCATTGAGGAGCATTGCCGGCAACGTTGGCCGGAGCTGCGCTTCGAGTTCGTGCGCCGGACTACGCCGAGCTCGATGGAGAGTCTGTTCACGCTCAGTCCGTTGCTTGGCGACGGGCGCTTCGTCTTGCTCACGGTTGATGCCATCTTTGCGCCGCAGGTGCTGCACACGTTCCTGGATGCTGCCGCGCAACACGCAGACGCACATGGTGTGCTGGCGCTGAGCAGCTTCGTCGACGATGAGAAGCCGTTGTGGGCGCAGCTCGCCGCGGACGGACGTATCGGCGCGCTCGGCGACGAGGCGCGCGCCAGCGGCGTCGTGACCGCCGGCTTCTACGTCTTCGATGCCGCGATCTTTGCCGAGATGGCCGCGGCGCGGGCCCAGCGCTTCACCGCGTTGCGCCAGTTCCTCCGCCACTTGTTGGCGCGCAGCTATCGCATCTACGGCGCGCGCGTGCCGAAGGCGGTCGACGTCGATCGCCCCGAGGACATCGCCGTTGCCGCCGCATTCGTCGAGAGTGGATTCGCCGCATGAGCCGGTTTCTCGGCATATCGCGGGAGCCCGAATTCTCGCCCGGGAAAGTGGAGGACGATCGCGCCATTCTCGAGATGACCGCGGCGCGGCTGCGCGAGCGCGGACACGCGGCAGATGTATGCGGCGCGGACGCCGAGGTATGGCCGGTCGCGACCGACGCAACCGTGGTCTTTACGATGGCGCAGGGCGGACGCGCCTTGGATCGCTTGCAACAGTGGGCCGTGCGCGGCGTGCGCATCATCAATCGCCCCGAGGGCATCTTGAATTGCCAGCGCCATCGCACCGTCGCCGCGTTTGCCCAGACGGATGTGGCGTTTCCCGAGACCGCGTTGCTGGCAACCACCGAGGCGACGCGCGTGCCGGCGTGGGTGAGCGCCGCGGGCGCGTGGGTCAAGCGCGGCGACGTGCACGCCACGGAGGCGGACGACGTGGTGTATGTGGCCGACATGAACGCCGCGCGCGACGCGCTGCGGCGCTTCCAGGTGCGCGGCATCGCCAGCGCCGTCGTGCAACGACACATCGCCGGTACGGTGCTGAAGTTCTACGCCGTGCGCGGTGGTTTCTTTCATTGTGTCCCACCGACGGCCGGCGGTGAAACCCCAAAGGAAACTGCGCGGCGTATCGACGCGCTGGGCCGGCGCGCCGCCGACATTCTCGGAGTGGAGGTCTACGGCGGTGATTGTGTCGTTGGGGTGAACGGCGAGTTAACCTTAATTGACTTGAATGATTGGCCCAGCTACGCTCCGTGCCGCGCTCGGGCCGCGGGGGAAATTGCGGCATACGTGCTAGCGCAAATTAAAGCGACGGAATCGTGAAAGTTGCATCGAAAAGCGCGCCGGCCCGGGCATCTCTTCCCGGACCACACTCACAAGCCTTGGTAGCGGCCGAAGGCGAGTACATTGCCCCCGGCATTCAACGCATCGCGCAGCTCTCGCAGCTCGCCATGGCCGAGGGACGAGGGTGCACGCTGATCGATGCCGACGGCAACGAATATCTCGACTTTTTTGCCGGTGTGGCGGTGGCCAGCCTGGGCCACTCGCATCCGCGTTTCGTCAAAGCGCTGACGAGCCAGATCGAACGCCTCGCGGTCGGCAGCTTCACCACCGAGCCGCGGCTGGCGCTGCTCAAGCTGATCGCCGAGCTGGCTCCGGGCGCCCTCAAGCGGACACAGCTGTACAGTGGTGGCTCGGAAGCCGTCGAGGCCGCCATTCGGCTCGCGAAGGCGTACACCAAGAAGTTCGAAGTGGTCGGCTTCTGGGGCGGCTTCCATGGCAAGACCGGTGGCGTGATGGGTCTCATCGGTGACGAGTGGAAGCAGAAGTGGGGTCCGCTCGCACCGGGAACGCACCTCGTACCGTACGCCGACTGCTACCGCTGCCCATTCAAACTGACGTATCCCGACTGCGGGATGTTCTGTCTCGACTTCATCCGGCAAACCATCAAGACGACGACCGGCGGGCAGATCGCCGCGCTGCTCATCGAGCCGATGCAAGGCACCGCGGGCAACATCATTCCGCCGCCCGAGTTCTTGCCTGGCGTCGCCGACATCGCACACGAAAACGAGGCGCTGCTGATCTGCGACGAAATGATTACCGGCTTCGGCCGCACCGGGATGATGTTCGGTTGCGAGCATACCGAGACACAACCAGACGTCATGACCATCGGCAAGGGCTTTGGATGCGGCTTCCCGGTCACCGGACTGGTGTCGACCGACGCGATCACCGCCGCGTATCCGTTTGCCAAGCCAAGCTCGTCGTCATCGAGCTACGGTGGCAATCCACTCGGCGCGACCGCCGCGCTGACCACCATCGAAACCATCATTGACGAGGATCTCGTCAGCAATGCCGAGCGGGTTGGCGCGGTGCTCCTCGACGAGCTGCGAGGCTTGCAGGAGAAGTACGAATTCATCGGCGACGTCCGGGGCGCCGGGCTGCTACTCGGCCTCGACTTGGTGAAGAGCCGCGCCACCAAGGAGCCGCTGGCGCCGGCGGTGAGCGAACAGATCTTTCTGGGCGCCTTGCGTCGCGGCTTGCTGCTGATGGGTTACTTCTCGCGCGTCCGCATCAACCCGACACTCATTCTGACCGAAGCCGAAGCGCGGGATGGCGTGGCGATTCTGGATGAAGTCTTCGCCGAGGTAGCGCAGTCGGGCCGTTACCGTCAATGATCGCCGCGCGGCCAACCGCCGCCCGTCACGGCGCCATCATCGGGTTCGGCAACGTTGCCGCCAGCGGACACGTGCCGGGATGGCAAGCGGACAACGACGTCGAGATCGTGGCAGTTGCCGACCCCGATCGGGAGCGCCGCGCGCTCGCGACCACGTTGATCGCCGGCGTGCGCACCTACGCCACCGCCGACGAGCTGCTGCGCAGTGAGCGGATCGACTTCGTCGATATCGCGACGCCGCCGGGGGCGCACGCTGCCGCCATCATGGCCGCAGCGCACGCCGGCGTGCATGTCCTGTGCGAGAAGCCGCTGACCACGTCGTGGGATGAGTATCGGGTGCTACGAAGCGCCGCGCGCCGCGCCGGCATCGTGCTGCACACCGTCCACAATTGGAAGTACTCGGAGGCATTCTGCACCGTCCGCCAGCTGCTGGCGGACGGTGCCGTAGGCGCATTGCGGACCATCTCGTTCGATACGGCGCGCAACGGTTGCGCCGCGGCAACCGGCGACAATTGGCGGGTGCGGGCGTCGGTAGCCGGTGGCGGCATTCTCGTCGATCACGGCTGGCACGCTTTCTATCTCTTGCTGGCACTGGCGCAGGAACGCCCACTCCGCATCCGCGCGACGCTCGAACGCCGCCGGTATGTCGATGCGGAAGTTGAGGATACCGCGTTGTGTGCGATCGAGTTTCCGACACTGACGGCGGAGATCCGGTTGACGTGGGCGGCCAACGAACGCCGCACCCGCTGGCAGCTCGTCGGTGATGACGGTGCTATGACGGTCGACGACGACCGCGTGGTGGTGCACAGGCATGGGACCGAACACGCACGCCGGTTGACCACGGCGCTCTCCGCGGGTTCGCACCATCCAGACTGGTTCTCCGGCGTCATTCAGGAATTTCACCGGGAGCTGGACGATCCCACCAGGTCTGGCACGAACCAGGCGGAAGCCGAGCTCTGTGTGCGCATGCTCAACCTGGCATATGCATCGGGAGCCCAGCACGCGCGCGCGCTCGACATTCCCGTGTCCAGCGATGGGTTGGAGAGGAGCTGCGAACACTCGTGAAAACTGCATTGATTCTTCCACCGAACGCGTCGAGCTTCCGGCAGGTCGCGGGCTTGCCACTGATCCAACGCACGGTATTGGCGGCGTTGCGCGCCGACTTCGATCGCATCGTGGTCGTTGGCCGCGAGTACACCGCGGAGCTGCGCGCCTTGCTACGCAGCGACGAGCGTACCCGCGCCGTCGAGGTCACGGAAGTCGTCCCCACGATCGAGGGCTCGGATGTCACGGTCATCCCGAGCGACCGATTGTTGACGCCGGCGACGCTCGACCGCGTGCACGCCGTACCGCTCGACGGCCGACCACTGCTCTTCGGCGGCGCCAGCGGCGATGCCTTGGCTTCCTGTCGCCCGTCGATGCTCGGGGCCGTTGACGCCGACAGTTTGACGAGCAGCGCCACGGAGCGGCTGTGGGCGGAATTGCTCGCACAAGGTGGGGAGCGCGTGTCGCTCGGCGAGGAGTTGTGTGCGCCGATCAGCGACGACCGGTCCGTGACGGAAGCCGAGGCGGCGCTGTGCCGTCGACTACGCGCCGACAGCGCGGCGAGCGACGGTCCCCTCGCGCATTGGATCGATCGCCGCGTCTCGTTGCGCATCAGCCGCTGGCTGGTGCGTCGCACGCGCCTGCGACCGAATCACATCACCATCATCGGGACCAGCACGGGGCTGCTGGCGGCGGCGTTGTTGGCAGTGGGCACGTATTGGAGCAGCGTCGCCGGAACGCTGCTGTTTCTGTGTACCACCATCATCGACGGCTGCGACGGTGAAGTTGCGCGCCTGACGTTTCGCGAGTCGTCGTTCGGCCAGAAGTTCGACGTCATCACTGACAATATCGTCCACGTCGCCATCTTCATCGGTTTGGCCATCGGCTTGTACCATCAGAATCCAGAGGGGCACTACGGGCTGCTCATCGGGATCCTGCTCGGCGGCTTTGCATGTACTTCCGTGGTCACGTACTTCTTCCTCGTCCGCCGTCCCGGTTTTGCAAGCAGCGGCGGCACGCCGGTATCCTTCAAGGGTAAGCTGCGCCAACATCTCTTGCGCGGCATGGAAGCGCTCATGAATCGTGACTTCGCGTACCTGCTGGTCGCGCTGGCGCTGGTCGATCGACTGTATTGGTTCTTCTGGGGCACGGCATTCGGCACCTATTTGTTTGCCATCGGCATCATCTGGGTCTACCGCTGGCGCGACGCGAAGTGAGTCGGACCAGCGGCGCGACGCCGTGAGGGCGGAGCGGTTGACGCGAGAAGAACGGGAACCTCCATGTTCACCACGCGGGCACTACGCATCGTCGAACGGATTCTCCTTGTTGCAGGCCTCGTCCTGCTGGCATTCCTCGTGCGCGAGCTCGGCGCGGCGACGGTAGCCGACAATCTCCGGATGGTCGGCTGGGGCATCGTGCCGATCGTACTCCAGGAAACGGTGTCGTACGCGGCAAACACCACCGGATGGCTGGCGGCGTTTCCCAGCCCGCGCCCGCCAATTCCATTCGGACAGCTGCTGGCGGCGCGCGTGTCCGGCGATGCGGTCAACTACGTCACGCCGACGGCGACGCTCGGTGGTGAGTTTGTCCGCACGCGCTTTCTGCGCGGGCAAGCGACGGGCACCGCGCTCGTCGCCTCGGTGGCAGTAGCCAAGCTGAGTCAGACCATCGCGCAGATCGCCTTCGTCATCCTCGGTCTGGGTATCATCTTGGACGAGACCCCGTTGCCGGATCCGATTCACTACGGCCTCCTCGCCGGGCTGGCGGCGGTATCAACCGGAGCGACTATCCTGCTCTTCGTGCAGCGCCGCGGAATGTTTGCGCCGGCGCTGCGGGTGGCGCAGCGTTTGGGGCTATCGGCGCGCGCCCCCGAGCTGATGCGCCGGCTGCAGCACCTCGACGAGGAAATCGCGCGCGTGCACGTCAATGGAAACGGCGCGTTCGCGCTGTCGGTGGCAAGCTTCTTCGCCGGCTGGTGTATGGGGGTCGTCGAGATCTACCTGATCCTGTGGTTTCTCAATGTGGAGGTGAACGTCCACCGCGCCTTGACGATCGAAGTCTTGTCGGTGGCGATCGACGGAATGCTGTTCTTCGTCCCGTTCAAGGCGGGGACACAAGAGGGCGGCAAGGTCCTGATCTTTACGCTCCTCGGTTTGGATCCCGCGAAAGGGTTGGCCGTCGGCATCTTGCGCCGCATCCGCGAATTGACCTGGGCGGTCATCGGGCTGCTGATCCTGTCACGGCAGCAACTGACGGCGCGCCCCGAGCTGCCCGACGCCGAGGCGGTGAAACAGACGGCCTCCTGATCAATGCGGAATTCGGAACGGCATATGAACGGTTCCGCACTGCGCATCCCGCATTCGCATTGTCTGAGATGTCGTCCAGATGCAGCGCCGCCTGATCGTCTCCGCTGATGACTTCGGACTGTCCCCGGGTGTCAACGCCGGGATCATCCGTGCGCATCGCGAGGGCGTGCTCACGGACGCCAGCTTGATGGTCAACGGCGCCGCCGTCGACGAAGCCGTGGAGCTGGCGCGCGCGACGCCGACGTTATCGGTTGGGCTCCATCTCGTGTTGGTGCAAGGACACGCCACCCTGCCGCCGAGCGCCATCCCCGGGTTGGTCGATAGCGCAGGAATGTTTCGCACCAATCCCGTCACCGTGGGCTTCCGCTACTTCTTTGCGCCCGGCATTCGCGCCCAGCTCGAACGTGAGATGTGCGCGCAGCTCGAGAAATATCTGCGTACCGGCTTGCCACTGTCGCACGTCGACGGCCATCTCAACATCCATGTGCATCCTACTGTGCTGGGCATTCTTGTGCGCGTCGCCGCACGCTACGGCATCCGCGCGGTGCGCCTGCCGCGCGAGCCGCTCCGTATCTCCCTGGGTCTCGATCGGCGCGAGCGTGTCCGCAAGGTCAGCGAATCCCTGACCTTCCGGCGATTGACGGCGTTTGCCGCACCGCGTCTCGACGCCCACGGTATCCGCTATCCGGATCAAATGTTTGGTCTGCATCAAAGTGGGCATATGACCGAGCCGTATCTGCTCGGCGTTATCGCGTCGTTGGCACCAGGGGTCACGGAAGTATATTCCCACGCGTCGCTCCCCGACAGCGAAGCGCGCCGCTGGCGGCCACCGGACTATGAATGCGAAGGCGAGCTGGCGGCACTCACGAGTCCTCAGGTACGGGCGGCACTCGGCGAGAGACGGATTGAGCGGGTCACCTATCACACCTTATCGCGCCGCTAGCTGACGCCAGCGGCGGCGTCACTGTCAATGAGCTCGTCGCAATGGTGCGCATCGTCCTCGGCATTGTTCCCGCTTCCGAGTGCCCGGAGGCTTTTCCCACTAGCGCCCCAGTCGACGTCGCATGGGTCACGCAAGCAGTGAACACTGCACTATTCGGGTGCGGCGGCTGAGCCCCGCGACAACCAGGCTCGACGGAACAGCGACAAGCGGCGGCGGTGGCTCAGCTGGATGCCCTGTGTTACACATTAGAAGGTGAAACCCGGCTACCTTTCCGAGATTTTCGTTTCCTTTCAAGGCGAAGGGGCCTACGTCGGGCGTCGCCACCTGTTCGTGCGCTTGGCCGGGTGCAACATTCGCTGCCGCTACTGCGATACACCAGACAGCCTCGAACGTACGGCTACGTACACGCTCTCCGAACCGAGAGGTGAGTTCACCGTGCGGACCAATCCGGTCGGTGCCGACGAGTTGAGTGGGATCGTGAGGCGCTTGCTTGCGAGTGATGCGCCGATCGATGCCATCGCATTGACCGGGGGCGAGCCTTTGGTCCAATCCGAGTTTCTCGCCGCCTTTCTGGAGGCGGGGCAATTTCATCTACCCATTCTTTTGGAAACCAACGGCATCCTGCCGCGTCGCTTGCGGGAAGTTTTACCGTGGGTGGATATTGTCAGTATGGACCTCAAATTGCCCTCAAACACTGGGGAAGGCGAATTCTGGGACGCCCACGCCGAATTCCTCGAGCTCGCGCGCGGCAAGGACCTCTATGTCAAGATTCTGGTCGATGCAGAAACGAGCGAAGGGGATGTCGACCGGGCAGCCCAAATGTTGGCGGCCGTGCGCGCTACGATTCCAGCCTTCGTGCAACCCATCGTCGACGCGACGGGACGCCCCATGATCGCTGCGGAGCGGCTCACGGATCTCTATCAGGTCGCATGGCGGTCGTTGAGCGCTGTTCGGGTCTTACCGCAGACCCACAAGCTGCTCGGCCTGAGGTAGGGCCTGTGGCCAGCGTCCCTTCCAAAATCGGCTCCCGTTGGACGATCGCAATCTGCCCAACCCGACTGTCCCGAAGGCACGCGCGGATTCAATGAAGACACCGCATCGAGTTACATTGATCCCGGGTGACGGCATTGGTCCTGAGGTCACACAAGCGGCGATGCTCGTGGTGGCAGCGGCCGGCGTCGATGTGGCTTGGGACCGCCAACTTGCCGGAGCAGCGTCGGTTGCGGCTGGAGGCGCGCCGGTTCCGACGACTGCCGCGGTGACGCAAGCAATCGCCCGGGCATTGAACCCCTGAGAGTGGGGATGGGCACGTAAGATGACCACACAGCGCCACAGGCCCGAGGTGACGCCGGAGACGGTGCACATTCCGCTCTCTCCCCAGGTCCGCCAACGGAATATCGAGCGCCTACAAGCGGAGGCATTCGATATCTTGGTCATCGGTGGGGGCATCAACGGTGCCGCCGTCGCTCGTGATGCGGCGATGCGAGGTCTGCGCGTAGCGCTGATTGAGAAGGGGGATTTCGCCAGCGGAACCAGCAGCAAGTCCTCAAAGCTCATTCATGGAGGGATCCGCTATCTCCAACACGGCAATCTCCGCTTGGTTCGCGTCGCCTGCCGGGAACGCGATCTGCTGCGGCGGCAACTCGCTCCGCACCTCGTAGAACCGTTGGCGTTTCTCTTCCCGGTGTACCGCGGTGATCCGGTCAACATCGTCACCCTCGGCTTGGGCATGTGGTTGTACGACCTGCTCGCCGTGTTCCGCAACATCCGCGTGCACCGTATGCTCAGCGCCAAGGAATTGCGGACCGTCGAACCTGGCCTCCGGCAGCAGGAATTGCGCGGCGCGGCGCTCTACTACGATTGCTTCACCGACGACGCTCGCCTCACAATTGAAACAGTCCTGGCGGCGCACGAGGAAGGCGCCGTTGTGGCCAACTACATGGAACTGAAGGAGTTCACCAAGCAGGACGGCTGCATCGTCGGTGCCGTCTTGGAGAGCCGCTTCGGGGAGGCCCGTATTGTCGTACGGGCTCGGCGCGTGGTGAATGTGACCGGACCTTGGGTAGATCGGGTCCGCCACCTCGACGATCCAGACGCCACGCCGTGTCTCCGACTAACAAAGGGCGTTCATATCATCGTCCCTCGGATGCGATTGCCCATCGTTCGAGCGATCGTGATGCACTCCCCGCGAGATCGACGCGTCCTGTTTGCAATCCCGTGGGCTGAACACACGCTCATCGGAACGACGGATACCGACTTCGAGGGAACCCAGGATGACGTCAAGGCAGACGACCAGGACATCGATTACCTATTGGAAGCGGCCAATTGGTTCTTCCCACGCGCCAAGCTCGGTGTCGCTGACGTGGTCAGTTCCTATGCTGGCCTTCGTCCGCTGGTGGCAGACCCAGATGCAGCCGATCCCTCAGCCGTTTCCCGTGAGGAAGAAATATTTGAAGCCCCGTCAGGCCTCATCTCACTGGGTGGTGGCAAGCTGACGACCCACCGCCTGATTGCCACGGAGATCGTGGATCTGGTCGCACGGCGATTGGGTGTACGGAGGCGCCGCCGTGGTAGGCGATCTTCGCTGACGGCTTCCAAGCCATTGCCCGGAGGGCTCTCGAAGGATCCGGAGGCCTTCGTGAAGGATCTCGTCGCCAAAGATGGATGCGGACTCACCGCCGCACAGATCGAGCATCTAGCGCGGCGGTACGGTACTCGAACTGACGAAGTCCTCGCCTTGCTCGTAGCGCATGCGGAGCTTCGCGAACCGGTAGTTCCCGGCATGCCGGACATTTTGGCAGAGGCGGTTCATGCGGCACGGGCAGAAATGGCACTCCAACCCGACGACGTCCTCCTTCGACGCACACAGGTCGGCTTGAAGGAACCGGCGAGGGCTTCGCAAGTCCTTGAGTTAATGAGGGAAATAATCTCTCGATTCACACAGAACTAGGCCCCGAGCAGCGCACTGGTTGCTGCTGGGTGCGGACACCCCCACCAATCCGCAGGTTTATCGGACAGCGACGGCGAATATTTTTCTTGACAATTTTCCGGCGGTTTCTGTAGTATGTTTTGTGATTGTGTTATAAAACGGACGCTTCCGAGGGCGGCAGAGTTCACAAAACGCGCGGTGCAATGGGTGTCTACACCAAGATATCGAAGCGGGAATTCAACGAGATAGCCGCTGACTACGGATTGCCACGCCTGACTGGCGTGCGCGAATTCGCGGACGGGGCAGCCAACGCCCATTTCATCCTTGAAACCGCCAAAGGCAAGTTTCACGTCAAGATCGATGCGGCGAAGAGTGAGCTCGAACTGAAGCGAGAGTTTGACCTCCTCGTATTCCTGCGAAAGCATGGCTTCCCGTGCCCGGTCCCTCTAGCTGACAGGCGCGGGCGCCACTATCGCGAGTGGGATGAGCAATCGCTGTCCGTCTACCGCTATGTAGACGGGCATTTCGTCGACCCTGAGGACATCACTCCAGGGCAGCTCGAGAATATCGGCCGAGTGTTGGCCGACTTGCACCTCATTGGCAAGGCATACAAGAAGGGCGTGGATAACCGGTTCGGCTTCGATCGAGTCGCGGAAATCTATGGCGAGGCGCGCGGGCGGTTACCACACTATTTCAAACGGATCATCCGCGCGCTCGACGAGGAGGTCGAGTATCTCAACCACTACCTGGAAGGAAAACTACCCAAGGGCATCATTCACGGCGATCTGTTTCACGACGACATCAAGTTCAAGGGTGACAAGGTCGTCTTGATCCTCAACTTCGACGGTGCCGCGCGCGGGAAGTTCATTTTCGACTTGGCCAACGCCGTCAATGCAATGTGTTTTGAGAATGGGCGTTATGTGCCAAAACGGTTCGAGGCATTGCTCGCAGGGTACGAAGCCATCCGAACTCTTTCGCTCGCAGAATGGGATGCGTTCCCCAATGAGCTGCGCTTTTCTGCCTTCCGCTTTGCGGTAACCCGCCTGCGCGATTTCTTCCTCTACCCCGACGATCGCGAGCGCATTAACAAAGACTTCCAAAACTTCTACGACCGGCTGCTGATCCTGCGGCGCGAACGAGAAGGTGGCATGGAGCCCATGCTCATGGCAATGGCCACAGGCTACGACTACCGGAAATACCAGCGCGTAAAGGCAGTGGAGAAGCGCAGCGGCCGCTGAGCCCTCCGCTCGAAGCCAATTCGCCGCCAAGGTACCGCCGCTATGGGCAGCTCGCCGCAGGCCCATTGCAGCTCGCGGCTATTTCGATAAGATTCGCCGTCATGGCTGAAGATGTGATTGAGACAGCGGTCGCCGACATCCTCCGTGAGGTGGGTGAGAATCCGCAACGGGAGGGGTTGCTCAAAACGCCAGAGCGGGTGGCGCGGTCCCTCCAATACCTGACCAAAGGATATGCCGAAGACCCCAAAACGGTCATCAACGGTGCGCTGTTCGTGGAAGAGTATTCCGAGATGATCGTCCTCAAGGACCTCGATTTCTTCTCGATGTGCGAGCACCACATCCTGCCGTTTTTTGGAAAGGCCAATGTTGCATACATTCCCAAGCATCGTATTGTCGGCATCAGCAAGCTGGCGCGTTTGGTAGACGTGTTCGCCAGACGCCTGCAGGTCCAGGAGCGCCTCACCACCCAGATCGCCAACATGCTGATGGACGAACTAGATCCGCTCGGCGTCGCGGTGGTCTTGCGCGCCGAGCACTTGTGCATGCGCATGCGCGGCGTTGAAAAGCAAAACTCTGTGGTCCTGACCAGCGCCATGCTCGGCATCTTCCGCAGCAATCAAGAGACTCGACAGGAGTTCATGACACTGGTCAACAGTGGCAACGCGCGCTGATCGCACGAGCCGGGAAACGTCTCGGTTGACAGGCCGAGTGAGATTGACTACTCGAACCTACAGATTTGTTGGTCTGCACGACTGGCGCGACGTGGAATCAACCACGAGGAAGTGCTGACCTTCAGCGGCCGAACGCCTGGGCCTCTGGATCGCAGAGGCTCGGGTTTTTTTTGGCCGAAAGAAGGGAATTTCCGTGATCAAGAATTATCTCATCGCTCCGGGACCCACGCCCGTGCCACCGCGAGTACTGCTTGCAATGGCGCAGCCAATCGTCCATCACCGCACGCCGCAGTTCAGCAAAATCTTCGCGGACGTCAAGCAAGGGCTGAAGAAGGTTTTCCAAACCGAGCAGGACGTGCTCATGCTCGCAGCGTCGGGAACGGGAGCAATGGAGGGCGCGGTTACCAACCTATTCTCTCCCGCCGACGAAGTGTTGGTCGTGAACGGCGGCAAGTTCGGCGAACGTTGGACAAAGATTGCCACCACGTACGGCCTGCGGGTCACTGAACTGAAGGTCGAATGGGGCCGCAGCGCGCGCATTGACGACGTGCGGCGTATCCTCGACGAACGTCCCGCGATCCGCGGCGTGTTCATTCAGGCAAGCGAAACCTCGACCGCCGCCCTCCATCCCACAGAAGAGATCGCCCGGTTGACCCGGCAACGCGACGCCTTGCTCGTCGTCGACGGCATCACCGCCGTTGGGGTATTCGATGTCCCGATGGACAGCTGGGGAATCGATGTGCTGCTCACCGGCTCCCAGAAGGCCCTCATGCTCCCACCTGGGTTAGCCTTCGTCGGGTTGAGCGAGCGCGCCTGGCAGCGCAGCAAGCAGGCGAAGCTCCCACGCTTCTACTTCGATTTCGCGCGCGAACGGGACAACCACGACAAGGATACGACGGCGTGGACACCGGCCATCTCGTTGATCACCGGGTTGCGCGAAGCACTGGCAATGATTCTCGAGGAAGGCTTGCCGAGCGTCTTTGCCCGCCACGCCCGCATGGCTGCGGCCACCCGCGCGGCAGCGTCCGCACTCGGTCTGAACCTTGTGGCGCCAGATGCTCCGAGCCCAGCATTGACGGCGATGCATGTCCCCCCCAATGTCGACGGCGGGAAGCTGGTTGCTTATCTGCGCGATCGCATGGGTGTAACGTTCATGGGTGGACAAGATCAGCTGAAAGGGAAGATCGTCCGTATCGGGCATCTCGGATATACTGGAGCCTTCGACATCGTCACCGCCATCGCCGCGCTCGAAATGGGGCTGCGCCACTTCGGACACGCGGTCGCGCTTGGCAGCGGAGTCGGCGCTGCGCAGGCGGTCCTGATGGCCGGCCTTCCGGAGTGAGCGATGCAGCGGGTACTGATTGCCGATAAGCTTTCTGCCGCGGGCATGGACATCCTGCGTGCGGCGCCGGACATCCAGGTGGACGAGGCTGTCGGGCTCACGCCGGCCGAGCTCGCCGCAAAGATTCCACCGTACCACGGCTTGATCGTTCGCAGTGGTTCCACGGTCACCGCCGAGGTCATCGCCGCCGCCAACAATCTCAGAGCCATCGGCCGTGCCGGCATTGGCGTCGACAACATTGATGTCGAAGCGGCAACCAAGAAGGGCGTGGTGGTGATGAATACCCCCGCCGGCAACAACGTCACGACCGCGGAGCACGCGATCAGCATGATGCTCGCCCTGGCCCGCTCCATCCCTCAGGCCACTGCATCGATGAAGGCAGGCAAGTGGGAAAAGGGGAAGTTCACCGGCTCCGAGGTCTTCAACAAAACCTTGGGCATCGTGGGTGTCGGCAATATCGGCAGCTTGGTCGCCGACCGCGCGCTCGGCCTCAAAATGAAGGTGATTGCCTACGATCCGTTCATCTCGCAGGGCGCCGCGCAGCGCCTCGGCGTCGAGCTGGTCAGCCTCGACGAGCTGTTTCCGCGCAGCGACTTCATCAGCATCCATACGCCGCTCAATCCGCAGACGCGTGGTCTGATCGGCGAAGCCGCATTCGCGAAGATGAAGAAGGGTGTACGTATCATCAATTGCGCGCGTGGTGGCATTGTCAGCGAGGACGCCTTGGAGGTCGCGATCCGGGCCGGCACGGTCGCCGGGGCCGCTCTCGACGTCTTCGAGCAGGAACCTCCATCCCCGGATCACCCGCTCCTCAAAATCGACAAGGTCATCTGCACCCCGCACCTTGGCGCCGCGACCGACGAGGCGCAAATCAACGTCGCCATTGCCATCGCTCAACAGATCGTCAACTTCCTTACCGCCGGTGTCATCCAGGACGCTGTGAACGTGCCGTCGATCAGCACGGAGCAGCTCGAAATTCTCGGCCCATACCTCCTCCTGGGTGAAAAAATCGGCAGTTTGCAAGCACAACTGATGAGCGCTGCACCGCGCGAAGTGACCATCGAGTACGCCGGTGAGGTCGCGAACTATGACGTCAAGCCGATCACGCTCGCCATCCTGCGCGGGCTGCTCAGCCGTGCGTCGGACGTGGTGAACTACGTCAATGCGCCGGCGATTGCCAAGGATCGTGGCATCAAGATCGTTGAAGCGAAAACCAGTCAATCGAAGGGGTTCTTGAACCTGGTCACCGCCACCATACACACCACGGCCGGGACGACCAGCGTCGCTGGAGCGATTTTCGGGCAACGAGTGATTCGCATCGTGCGCATCAACGACTTCTTTCTGGACGCTGATCCCGAAGGCTTCATTCTGATGTTGAACAACCGCGACGTGCCCGGCGTCGTCGGCAACGTCGGCACGCTGCTCGGCGAGGCCAAGATCAATATCGCCCGCCTGGAGCTCGGTCGCGAACGCATCGGCGGCATGGCAATCTCATTGATCCACGTCGACGACGAGATTCCCGACGCGGTCATGGCGCGGTTACGCACGCTGCCCAACATCGTGTCCGCCCAGCTCATCCGATTGTAGGCCAAATGACCATGAGGCGGTTACGCGGCTACGCGGGTACGCGGTTACGGAGGAGAGGTATGCCCTTGGCCGCGAACCGCCCAACCGCGAACCGCCTCGGTGTATGAGGGACCAGCATGCCTGCTGTCGTCGTAGTTGGAGCGCAATGGGGTGACGAAGGGAAAGGCAAGGTCGTCGACATTCTTGCCGAGCATGCCGATATCATCGTGCGCTACCAGGGCGGCAACAATGCCGGGCATACACTCGTCGTTGACGGACAGAAGACCGTCCTGCATCTCGTTCCCTCCGGCGTGCTCCACAGCGGGAAGGTGTGTGTCATCGGCAACGGCGTCGTCGTCGATCCAGGCGTGCTGCTCAACGAGCTCGACGCCCTGCGGCAGCGCGGCTACCTCCTCGACGACACGTTGCTGAAGATCAGCGACCGCGCTCATGTGATCATGCCGTACCATCGGGCCATCGATCTGGCGCGCGAACGGCTGCGCGGCGAAGGCCGCATCGGCACCACCGGCCGTGGTATCGGTCCGACGTATGAGGACAAGATGGCACGCATTGGCGTGCGCTTCGCCGATTTCTTGGACGACGAGTCGTTCAGCGACGTCCTGCGGCACACCCTTGCGGAGAAGAACGTCTACCTGAACACCATCCTCCGCGAGGAGTCGCTCGACTTCGACACCATCCACGACGAGTACTGCAGTTATCGCGTCCGCTTGGCGCGCTACGTAAGCGACACTGCCGTCTATCTACATACGACGTTGCGACAATCGAAGCGGGTGCTCCTGGAAGGCGGCCAGGGCACCATGCTCGACGTCGACCATGGCACCTATCCGTACGTCACGTCGTCGAACACCGTCGCGGGCGCGGCATGCACCGGCACCGGCATTGCCCCGCACCAGATTTCGGCCGTCGTCGGTATCGTCAAGGCCTACACCACACGGGTGGGCAGCGGCCCCTTCCCAACCGAGTTGCTGGATGAGCTCGGCACCAAGCTGCGACAAGATGGCGACGAGTTCGGGGCTACGACCGGCAGGCCGCGCCGCTGCGGATGGTTCGATGCCGTCGTCGTCCGCCACGCCGTTCGCCTGAATGGCCTCAACGGCTTGGCGCTCACCAAGCTCGACGTGTTGACCGGCATCAATCCCATCCGCATCTGCACGGGTTACGAGTTCAACGGCCGCCGCCTTGACGATTTCCCCGCCGGGGGGGCGGTGCTGCGCGGCGTGCGCCCGGTGTACGAAGAGCTGGCCGGCTGGACCGAACCGCTCCATCAAGCGCGCGCGTTGGACGACCTCCCGGCGAACGCACGCGCATACATCCGCCGCCTCGAGCAAGTTTCGGGGGCACCGATGATCATGATCTCGGTGGGTGCCGGCCGGAACGAAACCATCGTCCTGCAGAACCCGTTTCACGGAAGCTGAGGCCTGCGGCCAACGTCCATTCTATGACCCGCTCCCCATTGGGTCGCTGCGATGTCCCAAGGCCGACAGATTCAGTGACGTATCCGCTCCCCCAGCGGATTTCAGCCGTCGTCTTCGACGTCGGCAACACGCTGCATCACATCGACCACGCGTACATCGCCGCAACGATCGAACAGCACGGCGTCCCTGCCACCGAGCATCAAGTGGCGGTTGCCGAGTACCGCGCCAAGGCCGCCGTCGACGAGCATTTCCGTGCCTCTACCGGCGGCGTCGATGCAGGTCGGCACGTCGCCTACTTCGAAACCCTCCTGGCGACCTTGGACGTACCCGAGAACATGTTCGCGTCGATCACCGGCGCGTTGCAGGCCGAGAATCAGCGCCGCTCGCTGTGGCGGGTCATGCGTCCGGACACGCCCGACGTGCTCGCCGAGCTGCGGCGCCGCGGCTTCACTCTCGCCGTCGTGTCGAACGCCGACGGCCGTGTCCCCACCGACCTCGCTGCCGGCGGCATCGCCAAGCATTTCACGACCATCGTCGACTCCCACCTCGTCGGTGTCGAGAAGCCCGACGCGCGCATCTTCCAGATCGCGCTGGGCGCCTGCGCCACACCTGCATCTCACGCCATCTACATTGGCGACATCTACGAAATCGACATTCTCGGCGCACGCAACGCCGGCATGACCGGTGTGCTGCTCGATCCGCTCGGACGCTACGCGCCGGTGGATTGCCTGCGCATCACGACACTCAGTCGCTTGCTGGAGCTGCTACCAGGCGCGGCGTAATCGCCTGTTCAGCTCAGCAGAGCGGTCGCCGGCCGCCGACCGCAGCTCCAGATTTGGCAGCATATAGCGACCAATCCTGCCCCGAGGCCCCCCGAAGGGAGGAGCGGGTCATAGAAGAGATGCCGACCGCAGGTCTTAGTCGAGCGTTACCTCCTTGAGATATGCCGCGAGCTCGGCGGCGCTCGGCTTGAGTGGGGTTGTCTTGCCGTCGGCCATCTGGTTCACACACTCGCCCGCCGTGAGCTGCGCCGGCGCGCCGTTGCCTGAAAGGGCGCGCACTTCTACGTGCCCGTCGAGCGCACAAACCGCGTCGAGCGTCGTGTCTCCCCACAGCACCGTGCCGCGCACGCCGGCAACCGCCGTCGGCGTGCGGATCTCGTACGCGCTGGCTTTGCCGAAGAACTTGGCAATGGCAATCTTGAAGCGTCCGGCCAGCACACGCAACTTCGTGGCGCGGCTCTCTGCCGACAACTGCAGCTCATCGAGCACGATGCGACTGCCCGGTCCAATCGCCAGAACGGAATCGTCGGCAAGCAGCAGCTTCACCTTGGACGACGCATCGGTAACGATGACCTCACCCGGCGCCACGGTATCCGACGGCCGCAACGGCTGATCCTTTCCAGCCCGTTCCACCGTCGGCGCGCCGTTGGTGCGCACCACTACCGCGGAATCGGCAGCCTGTGCGGGCAAGGCGACGACGGCGAGCAGAACGCTCAGCGCCATGAGCGGAGATGGCGCGACCAGGGTCCGACGTTCATATGATCTCATGCGCTCTCCCTATCCCAGAGCGCGGGCCGGCGACAAGGAGATTCGCAGCGCGTCCGAAAACGATGGGAAATCGAATCCGAGCAGCGCGTCTGCCGGAAGTCGACTCACAGGTATCCACGTGGTCCGGACGCCACAAGGACCGGTTCGTCGTAGTGCACCGAGCGATCGGCGGCAATCTCGATCTGTTGCAAGGTGATCGTGAAGGCTTTCAACGGACATTGCACCAGCACGGCGAGCCGTGCCGTGCCGTCGCTGCGCACCACGGCGGGTTCGTAGGCTTCGACCGGGTGCAGAACATTCCATCCAGGGGCAGCGGTAATCTGGCTCAGCTCCGCGGCGGAGGCAATCACGTGCGAGTGCGCCCAGCGCTGGCTCGCCCAGAGCTCCTGCATCGCGATCCAGTAGTCGAACACACCACTTGCCGTCGGCTCGTACGAGCAGTGACGGTAGAGCAATTCGACATCCTGCGTCGGACGATGGGCTTCGGAGGACGCCACGGAGTCCGGGGCCGGGTGCCAATCGATCAGCTGCCGAATCGTTTCGACATCGGTCGTCGCGCGCGCCACGAACGGGCGGACTAGGAGATCGCCATTGCGCTGTCCGAAGAAGCGATAGCGTACGACGAACCCCGGAGTGATCCGGACGGCGGGCAATGTGGCGAGGACTTCGGTGGCCGTCGCTTCGAAGATCGCCTGCCAATAGTCCGCATCCGGAGACGGCGGTGGCACGCCCACCCGATCCAGCGCACGTTGGCGCGCCGCTTCGACGCGGCCGGTTGTCGCGCGCACGTGTGCTGCCGGAATGAACTCGACCGCCATTGCGCGGAGCATGGCTGGAGATGCGCCCAGGTGCAAGGATCGCCCCGACACGAGGTCGTGCTCGTGCGTTGTCATGCGTATTTCCGTGTGGAATAGCATGCGCTCCGCAGTATGATTTTTCCTTGAGTAACAACAGTTCCGCCTTCACAATTGGGAGTGAGCATGATGGATGGGGACGAGGACATTCTTAGGCAACTCATCACGCGCGGCGCACTCGGCGGGGGCGAACCACGCAGGAGCACCAGCTATGTCGGGACCAAAGCCCTGATGCTGGCGGTGCTGGAGGAAGGCATCCGCAACTATTGCGGGCCTGCGGGTCGTGTGCGCACGGAAGCGGAAGCGTGGGTGCGCAGCAATCGCCGTTCGGCGTTCTCGTTCACGGTGATTTGCGAGATGCTCGGTTTCGAGCCCGAGGCTGTACGGATCGCGCTGCCGCGCTTGCAGCAGCATTCGAAAAAGCAACTGCGCCGCGTCCGCCCCAACGCCCACCGCACCACGCGCCGGTAAGACCCTCATCGGGGGGCGTGCGGCCGATTCAGGCGCCGCAACCACGACGCATTCGCTCCATGTAGGCGGCGGAACGCAGCGGAGAGAAGGGCGTACGTGGCCCGCACTTCCGGCCGCGGGGTGTAGCGCTGGGCGACCGGCACCAGCGACGGGATCTCTTCAAATCCGATCCAGCCGAGCCCCAACGCTGCGATCAACGCCGCGCCACGCGCGTTCGCTTGCATGGGGTCGCGCACGGCGTGAATCTCGCGTTGCAGCACGTCAGCGAAGATCTGACACCACACGGCCGACTGCGCGCCGCCACCGACGATGCGAATCGGCTCCAGCCGCCGCTTCACGAAACGCTCGACGTAGCCCAGCATCCACGCGGTGTTGAACGCGACGCCCTCCAACACGGCGCGCACCATATCCTCCAGCGTGGTCGTCGTGGACATGTTGTGGAAGCCGCCGCGCAGGTACGGATCGTCGACGGGCGTGCGCTCGCCGTTTAGCCATGGCGTGAACAGCAACCGATGACTGCCCGCCGGCACCGCCGTGGCAATCTGATCGAGCAGCGCGTAGCGCTGTTCGGGAATCGGCACGCCGAGGAGCGCGTTGCGCCGGAAGAGGATGTTGTCGGCGAGAAAGCTGAGCGCACCGCCGGCCAGGTCCTGCTCGTCGATGACCTGATACTTGCCCACGACCGCCGTCGGAAACGTGGCGATCGCATGCAGCGGATCGGTCTTGCGGAAGGGCACCAGACACTCGATCCACGATGACGTGCCCACGTACAAGTGCGCCTCGAAGTCGCGCACCGCGCCGGAGCCAAAGAGCGCACATTGATGGTCCGGCGACCCGGTGACGACCTGGACGTCGCGCCGCAAGCCGAGCGCGTCAGCCACCTCGGCGCGCACCATGCCCAGAATGTCGGTCGACGCGCGCAGCGGCGGCAGCTTGTGCCGTTCGATCCCCAGCGTGCGGAGCAGCTCATCATCGTAGCGAATACGGTGCGGGTCACGCACGTCGGTGACCCAGAACAGGTGCATCGCGTCGAACGACGAGGCCAGCTCGCCGGTCAGGCGCAGGTTCAAATAGTCCTTGCTCGGCAGAAAGCAGTGGGTACGCGCATAAGCGTCCGGCCACGCGTGCTTCACCAGCAATACGTGCGCAGCGTCGTCCTTGCCCGAGAACGACGGTGCGCCGGCGGTGCGGCGCAGCGAGCGCACCGCCTTCGCAACACCGTAGCCCATGATGCTGGGGAAACCGCACATTGCCCGGCGCACGTAGGGTGCGCCGCGCGAATCCATCCAGGTCAACGCGGGAAGAACATGGCGGCCGTCACGGTCGACCGCGACGGTCGTCGAGAACGTGCTCGAGACACACAGGGCGGTAATCGTCGTGGACGGAACCACGCTCCGGCGAACCACCCGACCGGCCGCGCTCAGCAGCGCCTCCCACCAGTCGTCCGGATCCTGCTCCGCACCACCGCCGTCCAGGAAGCGGATGGGTGTCGGCGCAAACTCGAAGGCAAGAACCTCCCCACGCGCGCTGACGACCGCGGCCTTGATCCCCGAGGTGCCGTGGTCGATGGCAAGAACGCAATCGTCGCGAGCGGGCACAGACCATCACCAGAGGAACGCCGAGCGCATTCGAAGCCGCCCATAGCGACGCAACGCGGAGCGGGCCATAGGACGCCAGGCGCAGCCTCTAGAGGTCCACGCGGGAGACGCTACCATCGGCACGGATGGTTTCGATGCGCATCGTCGACGCCCTCCCCCCCATGCCTTCCTTGCGCATGACCTGCAGGCCGAAGCTGAGGAAGTCACTTGGATCGACACACCCCTCCGGCGGCAGAACCCCGGTCGCGGTGATCTTGCCTTGCTGCATCAGCATGACACCGATAGCGGCGGGCATCCCCGTCCCTTCGCCAAGCCCACCCGACGACGATCCCATGTGCACCCGCACTTCGCGCCGTTCGCCGTCCTTGTGGCCCTTGACCACCACCGACATGCAGCCGCGCTGCGTGCCGAACTGCTGCTCCTTCAACAAACGATCACGCTCGCGCATGAGCAGCGCGACGGCGAAATCGTACGGGACGACCGACTGCCCATTGACCACGAGCGGCTCACGGCTCGACAAGCCGAGGCGGCACAGCTCCGCCGTCAACTGATAGTACTCGATCGGCAGCACGGAGCCCTTGTTGGTCACCTGGCGGACCTTCAAGAAACGCGGCAGCGTCACCTGCTCCGGGTGCGGGTACGGATAGAGTGGCGTCGGTCCGAGGATGGGGAAATCGAACGTCTCACGCAACGCGATGCCATCGGGCTCGAAATAGCGCACGTACTTCAACTGACCGTCCAGAAACATCGGAATGTCGATGCTCATGCAGTGGAAGCGGTGGCCGATGACGCCCGCGCCCTCGGTGGGCTCGCCGCCGTGGCAGTGGAAGATGTCGACCGAGTCGGTGGTGTCGAGCTGCGTCTCGGCAATGTACTTGGCAAACAAATTGGTGACACCGGGCGAGGCCCCCATGCCGATCAACGCGGTGATCCCGGCGCGCTTGGCCTCGGCGTCGCGCTGCAGAATCTCGATCGTCACGTCGACGTCGTCGCAGATGTCGATGTAGTTCTTCCGCTCGGCGAGCACGGCGGCAAGGACGGTGCGGACGGTCTTATAGAAGGGCCCGACGCAGTTCAGAACAATGTCAGCCGCCGCGATTACGGAGCGCACGCTGCCCTCGTCGCCAGCGTCGACTGGAACGAATGAGATGCGCGTTCCGAGCTCCGCGATCAGCTCTGCCGCACGCGCAGCGTTCATGTCGCCGATCACAACCTTGGAGAACGCCGGCTCGCGCGCCAGGGTCCGCACCGCGACGCTGCCGACGGCGCCACACCCGCCAAGAACAACGACCGTACTCATTGATCCCTCTCCCCTTGCATGCGGCACATCTTGGGGCGCGCGCGCGGAGAAGGCAAGTCGAATGAGCCCATGCCGTCAACCAAGCCCGCACGTCACTCGTCACACCTGTCGGAGACCGATACGGGGTGAGACACACGACGTCAGATGCGCGCGTGCGCCACTACGCATTCGCGACGGTCGCCAGCATCGTTGCATTGGTCGTCACGCTCGTGGTTGACGACCCGCTGGTCGAGCCCAACACCCTCCTGCTGTTCCTGGCGGCAGTCATGTGCAGCTCCTGGTACGGCGGCATTGGACCCGGTCTCGTCGCCACTGTCTTCACCGGTTGCGCGGCGATGTTGTTCTCTCTCGCCCCAGCCTTCATGGTGAGTGAGCAAAGCGCGCTGCGCCTCTTGGAATTTGTCGCCGTCTGCGTGCTGATCAGCTGCCTCAATGAGGCACGCCGCAGATCGCAAGACCGCGCCGAACGAGCGTGCGCGGAGGCAGCGGCGGCGCAGCGGATCAAAGACGAGTTTTTGGCGCGGGTCTCACACGATCTGCGCACGCCACTGAGTGCCATCCTGGGCTGGACCGAGATCATCCACCTCGAGGGCGCCGATCAGGCGACGAGAGAGCATGCGCTGGCCGTCATTAAACGAAGTACCCTGACGGAAGTGCGCCTGGTCGAGGACCTCCTCGATGTATCACGCACGCTGACGGGCCAGCTCCGATTGCGGACGCGTCCGTTGGACCTCAACGTCGTTCTTCAGGGCGCGATCGACGTATTGAACCCCGCAATGGAAGCCAAGGCGCTCAAGCTGCGCACGGAGGTGCACATCACCGGTCTGGTGCTGGGCGATGCCGAGCGCTTGCAACAAGTCCTGTGGAACCTGCTGTCGAACGCGGTGAAATTTACGCCGGCGAAGGGCGTGGTAACCGTCGCCATCGAAGAGCGCGACGGTCGCGCCCGGGTGACTGTCAACGACACCGGACCAGGCATCGACGCCGCGGCATTGCCACACATCTTCGAGCCATTCTACCAAGGAAAGATAGAGGGCACGAGAGACGCCGGCCTCGGCCTCGGCCTGGTGATTGCCCGCCATGTGGCGGAATTGCACGGCGGCACGCTGCGCGCCGAGAAGACGGAGAGCGGATCGGGCGCACGGTTCGTTCTTGAGCTGCCAACGATGGAGGAACAACCGGCGCATTCCTTCAACCGGTCGTTCATGGGTGGGTTGCTTGCTCCAACGCCGAGCCACTCTCGATCACCCGGCGTCTGAAAATCGAGCTGACCGGGGTACGCCAGCGAATCCGCAAGCAGTTGTCGGCACTGATGAACGAGCGGGCGCGAGGTTAGGCGCACTGCAAGTTGATCCCATCCGGTGTGAAGCAATTGCCGCTGCAACAATCGCTATTGGTCCCGCACGGGTCGCCGGGTTGTCCGCAGGTAGTCGTCGGAGTTGTCCCAGCTGTCGCCGTCGCGGGGAGCATACCGCCGACGACGAGGTCTGGCCCGCCACAGCCGACCCAGGAGAGCATCGCGCCGAGTACGGCACTTGAAATGACTAACGCCAGCAGTTGTAGCCGCACAAGCAACGCTCCTTCCCCAGTGCCTTACGCAAGTCTTCGCAACCTTGATTCACACCGGGCAGTGTCGGTCATCTTACTGCCGGCCGCCTGCGCGTCAACCATTGTTGCCCAGAACCGTCACTCTTTCATGCTCAACGCCTGTATCTGATTGTCAACGCTTCGAGCAATGGCCACAACCGACGGTTGCGGCTCACGGACCCGGTCATGCTGCATCGGCAGGAAAAGTCGGCAGTAGAATGAATGACGTAGAGACGTCTCGGTCCTGCGGCATGGGGCGACGGCCTTCACAACCGGATGCCCCTCCGCGTCTGCGAGAACCCTTCCAGCCACCGACACTGCTCAAGCGCGCAGGCGGCCTTTCCTCTACTACCGTGGCGGCGCAGGCTTGCGTCACCAGCATCGCCACCTTGGCGCACTCGGCGCACCGCAGAAGATGCGCCAGCATCACTTTGAATCGTCCGATCTCGGCGACATCGTGTGTCAATGTTGATCCCATTTGATGACTCCTTCTAGTGCGCTCATCACGCGAGCGCATCACGTCAGCACGGGATAATCGGGCCGGCAGTCGCCACATCGACCACCACGGCAATAAGGGGTGACGACTGGCTACGATAGTCCACGCTCTCACATTTGCTAACGAACGACTCACCGGTTTCGCTGACAGCCATTGGTGACGATGGTTCTCGGGCGCGGATTCAGGAAGACGGACCATTTGTGGCGGTTCTGAGGACAGCGGCTCCTGTCGGCGTCACGCTCCACCACGGCCCGCCCATGGCGACGAACAATTGCGTTGTATCCTGGTAGCGCTGCGCGTCCGCGCGGGCGGACCCGAGCCGTGCCTGCTGGTCTTGGCGTTGGGAGTCGAGCAGCTGGAGAAGATCCGACTTGCCGGCCGCATAACTCAGCCGCTGCAGCGCAAGCGCGGCGTTGGCAACATCCAGCGCGTAGCGCTGGTCGGCAACCAAATCGGCGTCGTGAGCCAGTGCCTCGAGAATGTCGGCGACCTGACCGAAGGCCTGGAGGACCGTTTGATGGTAGGTAGCCAGGGAGCCGCGGTAGGCGTCGATGGCACCCTGCTTCTGAGCTGCCAGCGCGCCGCCCTGAAAAATTGGGGCGGTCAGACCGGAAGCCAAGCTCCAGACGGTACTTGATCCTTGGAACAAGACATCCGGCGTCAAGGCCTGCTGACCGATCGACGCGGAGAGTGTAATCGAGGGATACATTTGGGCCGTGGCGACGCCGATGGCGGCGCTGGCCGCGTGGAGCGACGCTTCCGTCGCAAGGATGTCCGGGCGCTGGTGCACAAGCTCCGACGGGAGACTCACGGGTAAATCACCCGGAAGGGTCAGCTCCGTCAGGTCGAAGTCGGGCGGCGTACCCTCTGCCGGAAATTGGCCAAGCAGGACCGACAGCGCATGGCGGGCGACGCTCAGCTGTTGCTGCTGCGGCGGAAGCTGCGCACGGTCGGTCGCCAGCTGAGTCTCCGCCGTCAGAATGTCGGTTTGCGCGGCTTTTCCCGCTTCAAATTTCGTGCGCACGAGCCCCAGGTTCTCCTCATCATCGGAGATCATTTCCTGCACCGCTGCGATCTGCAGGCGCGTGGCGGCGATATTGATCGCCTGCGTCACGACGTTGCCTGTCAAGGTCAGATACGCGGCGGCGAGCTGATACTCCTGGCTCTCGGCCAGGGCGGCTTCCTGTTCGACATGCCGCCGCGTGCCGCCGAAGACATCAGGGGCATAGCTCACGGTGGGCCCCAAGGAAAACAGATTGAAAATGGAAGTCTTCTGAACCGTCGACCGCGACGAGCTGGTTTGCTGGCGCTGGGCGTTCACCGCGGCGCTGACTTGCGGATAGAACGCGGCACGAGCTTGAGTGAGCGCGTCCTGCGCTTGCGCCAGTGTCGCCTCGGCGGCAACGACGGTCTGGTTCCCGCGGATTGCCTGCTGAACCACGTCGGTAAGTTGAGCCGACTGGAAGAGCTCCCACCAGTCCGATGAGATGCGCTGGCCAACGACGAAGCGTTGCTCAGTCTCACCGAAGCCGGGTGCCAACGGCTGGGGAACCTCGCGCGCGGTGTATGTCGTCACCACGGGGGAGCTGGGTCGGACGAAGTCTGGTCCGACGGCGCAACTGCCGAGCAGCACGCTCAGGGCGGCGACACAGACGCTCCAGTGGCGGGGCAGGTTTCGTCCAAACGTCAGCACGTCCATCTGAACCGCATCCTGATGCGACTATTCGTAACGCAGCGCCTCAATCGGATTGAGCAGAGAGGCGCGCCGCGCCGGGTAGTAACCAAAGAACACGCCGACCGCGGCTGAGAACGCAAACGCTCCTGCCATCGCCGCCGGCGACAGCAGCGTCGGCCAGCCGGCCACCGCCGAGATCAGTCTGGAAGTGGCGCTCCCGGTCGCAATACCGCAGGCACCCCCGATGGCGCTCAGCAACACGGCCTCGACGAGAAACTGCAGCAGCACGTGTATTCGACGCGCGCCGATTGCCATGCGGACGCCGATCTCGCGGGTGCGCTCGGTGACCGACACCAGCAGGATGTTCATGATGCCGATGCCGCCGACAACCAGCGAAATCGAAGCCACCGCCGCGAGCAGCAGGGCCATGACGCGGCTGCTGTCTTCGGCGGCGCTCGTGATGTCACTGAGATTGTTGACGCTGAAATCGTTGGTCTGACCAGGCTGCTTGTGATGCCGCCGCGCCAAGGTATCGGTGATCTGCCGCAATGCCGTTTGCACCAACTCCGTGCTTCGGGCCTGTACGTAGATCATGTGGACGAAGCCCGTCAGCTTCGGCTGCAGCCCGAGAGGGTTGGTGGGCGGAGTAAAGATGGCGTTGCTGGGTGTCGGGACCTGACTGGGCGAAGCGACACCAAGCACCTTGAGCTCGGCCGTCGTAAAGGGCATCAAGATTGCGTCGTCTTGATCCTGTCCGAAACCCGATTGGCCCTTCGCCGCGAGGACGCCGATGACCTCCAGGGGAACGCTCTTGACCAGAATGGTTGCTCCGATGGGGTCTTGATGGTCCCCAAAGAGATTCTTGAGCACCGTTTGCCCAAGCAGGCAGACCCGGCTGGCGTCGCGTTCATCGTCGTCGGTCATCGGCCGCCCCGCAACCACCGCCCAATTTCTGATCGGCAGATAGCTGGGAGTCACCCCCTGGGCGCTGGTGCTCCAATTCTGGTTGCCGGATTCGATCTGGGCGATCTGCCGATCCTGGTACGCCACGCTGGCAACCGCGCCATCCTCCTTTTCGATCGCTTCGGCATCCGACACCGTGAGCGTCGACGCGCTCCCGAACCCGCCGCGCACACCGCTGGTCGTGGTGGCTCCGGGCAACACCACGAGGAGATTGGTGCCCAGACTTTCGATCTGCGCCTTCACGGCGGCGTTTGCACCCTGGCCGACGGCCACCATGGCGATCAACGCCGCCACACCGATGAACACCCCGAGCATCGTCAACGCCGAGCGCAGCTTGTTGCGCGCTAGTGCCCGCGCGGCGGCGGCGAGGGCCATGCGGCCGAACGACCATGCCCGCTCGATCGTGGCCGGAGAGGCGTCAGCGAACGCGGGCGCGCTGCGCGTCGCGGCGAGCACTGCGCCTGCCGGCATCGGGCCGCCTGCTTGGCGTTGATCGGACACGATGAGTCCATCCCGCATCGTGATGACGCGGTCCGCAAAGGTGGCCATGTCGGGCTCGTGCGTCACCAAGATCACCGTCACCCCGCGCTCGCGGTTGAGCGCTTGAATCGTCGTCATGATTTCCGTTGCGGTGTGCGAGTCGAGATTTCCGGTCGGCTCATCGGCCAGGAGAATCGCCGGGTTGTTGATCAACGCCCTGGCGATCGCCACGCGTTGCTGTTGCCCGCCGGATAGCTGACTTGGGAAACTGCGCTCGCGGCCGGCAAGCCCCAGAAGGCCCAACGCCGTGCGCGCCCGTTCAGTGCTGTCGGACAACCAACCCGAATAGAATAACGGCAACGCAACGTTCTCCAATGCGCTGGCGCGCGCCAGTAGATTGAAGCTCTGAAATACGAAACCGATGCGGCGGCTGCGGATGCGCGCCAGCGACGGCTCATCCAGCGCCGCGATCTCGACCGTGTCGAGAAAGTATTGCCCACTGGTCGGCTTGTCGAGGCAGCCCAGCATGTTCATGAGGGTCGACTTCCCCGAACCAGAAGCCCCCATGATCGCCACGAATTCGCCGGATTCGACGGTGAGACAGATGCCCCGCAAAGCATGCACCTCGACGTCGCCAAGGCGATAGACCTTCGTGACATCGCGGATGTCGATGATGTGCGCGGCCATCGTCTGCGTCTGGCACCGCTACATGTGGAAATGCGGCCGCCCAGCTTGCGGGCTGCTCCCATCCTGCCCGCCGCGCCCAGCCTCGTCCACGACGACTTGGTCGCCCGGCTTGAGATCCCCGCTGACCACCTCGGCGAAGGAACCGTCGCTCAATCCAGTGGTGATCGGAATCTTTTCCGGACGTCCGGCGTGGAGCATCCATACGCTGGCGCGCGGCCCGGGCTTGGTGTTTCCATCACTATGCCGCAGCCCTTGGGGCGAGAAGCGAAGCGCTTGGACCGGCACCCGCAGGACATTGTCGCGTGCGGCCGTAACGATCCGGGTGTTCGCCGTCATGCCGGGCAGCAGCGCGAGATCCGCGTTGTTGACGTTGACCACGACGTCGTACGTCACAACGTTCTGAACGGTAATTGGCGCTTCCCGGACTTGCGAGACTTGTCCCTCGAATGTCCGGTTCGGAAAGGCCTCGACGGTAAACGACGCCTTTTCACCGAGCTTGGCGGCACCGACGTCGGACTCGCTGACGTTCGTATCCACCTGCATCTTCGTCAGGTCCTGGGCGATCAGGAACAGCGTTGGCGTTTGAAAGCTCGCCGCCACGGTTTGCCCGATCGTGATATTGCGAGAGACGACGGTCCCGTCGACCGGAGAGATGATGTTGGTGTAGTCGAGATTGACCTGAGCGGCGTGCAGCTCCGCTTCGCGTTGGACGATGGTGGCGGCGTCGACGTCGACCTGTGCGACGGCCTGGTCGTACGCGCTCTTGTCACTATCGACCGCGTCTTGCGACACCACGCCGTGCCGATGCAATCCCGCATCCCGCTCAAAATTGATCTTTGCGTACACCAGGCCGGCCTGGTCTTTGTGGAGCTGCGCCTTCGCGGTCGTCAAGTTGGCGGCATCCTGGTCGACGATGACCTGATAGGGACGCGGATCGATCTTGGCGCACAGTTGCCCCGCCTTCACCTCGGTGTTGTAGTCGCAATAGCACGCCTGGATCGTGCCGGAGACGTAGGCGCCGACCAGCACCGTGATGACCGGATCGACCGCCCCGGTCGTCGTGATGCTGCGAACCACCGGCCCGCGTGTCACCTCGGCCGTGATGTAGTGCGATTTTACGGGGCGTTGGTGCCACACCCAATACAGCGCCATGGCACCGACACCCAACCCGACCAGGATCGTTCGAAGACCGGGGCGCAGGCGACTGAGCGTCTTATGGCCGGCGGCCGGCGTCTTTTCGATGGTTGGCTCCGTTTCAGCTGTCGTCACCATCGTCATCGGTGCTGCCGCCGCCGTCCCCATCGTCCC